>ERZ781275.1695-NODE-1695-length-12676-cov-3.353300_pt1 | contig 12676 bp, 8 predicted proteins | sample MGYA00375853_ERZ781275 | MGnify/ENA primary metagenome ERZ781275 (study PRJEB29790, sample SAMN03653691) | human gut metagenome | host: Homo sapiens | place: USA: Dallas, Texas | collected 2012-07-23 | study: EMG produced TPA metagenomics assembly of the Gut...
AGAGCATTATGCGCTGATACTGTTGAAAAGGCAAATTCAGGACATCCGGGACTGCTTTGAGGCTTCAATTCTAATTGATAAATTGTTTAAAAGATCCGGTCTTAAGTTGATAATATTATTGGGAAAATAAAGAAATTAGTCTTTTAATCGGTGATTAACTGTAATAAATAATATAACGAAAAGATGACCAGCTTATTTAACTAGTCATTTTTTTGTTATATAAAATAAATATCGAAATTTATTACCTGGGAAATTGTATTTATTTTCAAAAAGTTGTTATTAGTTCAATAACTCAAAGGATAAAACACTTTTTATGAGTTAATTTTTAATATATGTAAAAATATGATTTTAAAATAGTAGAGGAGTTGGAATAAAAATAACATGATATAAAGGTGATTATTTTGGTTTTGGAGGTTTTTTTAGTGAAAATAAAATTGTTTTTTTTATAATACATTTTTTAAGCAAACTTTTTGACATTATCACATAGTCATTGTATAATCATGGCGTTCATAAATATGGCAAACTCTTTGAAAAAAGAAGTACGCAAAGCTATAGGGCCTTCATCAATTATGATATGGCAGCCAGTTGCATTCATTCGTGTATGTGTACGCTATTTTTATGTGTGCATTTTTTTTGTGCGCATAAAATAGAAACAGCACAGTAAAAATAAATAACGTAACATTGATTTGCAATGCGAGTTAAGCCCATTAAATGGACAAAAATAACAAATAGGAAAGGAGAATTACAATGAAGAAAATACTTGCTTTTTTTCTTGTCGTAGTTGTTTTGCTGGGGTCAACACAGTTAACTATTTATGCTGATAATGAAAGTCAGGGGCAAGAAATCACTACATCAGTTACAAATGGTGAATCAACAAAAAATGAAAACGATTCTTCAATGATAACTAATGAAAAAACAGTTAATAATGAATCAACGTCGCCAGAAAAAACAGCTGATGTTAAGAATTCTTCAATAACGGGTAAAGTAAAACTGATTATTAATACGCAGTATTTTAAAAAGAATATTAGTACTTTGTCAGCACAATTAGCTAATATTGAACAAACTTACACTGGAGAATTAGATTCGACTAAAGAAAATAGTCAAATCTTTGAATTTAAGAATATTGTTAATGGAACATATACTTTGACAATTCAAGGTGATGGTTATGAAACTGTTAGTAAAGAGGTTGTTGTTAATAACAATGAAACTACTGTAAAGTATGTCAATACAAACTCAGTTGCTGATAATATTGAAGGCAATGGATTTGGTACATTTGCATATGGTGATTTTAATAAGGATGGTAAAATTGATAGCAAAGATAAAAAAATATTATCTACTGCCATTTTTAATAATGATAGTTCTAATTCTTTATTAGATATTGATGATAATAATAAAATTGATTTATTAGATTTACACACTTTTACATATGCTTATAGTGATAATGGAACTACTCAAGTTACAAGATTGGAACCAGTTATTGAAACTCAGCCATTGTTAGTAAACAATGTCTCAGTAAATAATGATGAGTTACAAGGAACTTTAGAGGGAAAAATAGAAAATATTTTTAGTGAGACAGCTCAAGAAGAAACGCTTAAGTTAAAGCCGGAAAAAGATGAAGAAATTTCACAAAGTAATCCGATTCAAATGAGTCTTGAAGTTAAAAAGCCAGTAGCAGTTACACAGTTGACGATTCAAGGCACTAAAGAAAATGCAATAACAGAAGGTAGTGTAATTGTTGTCGCTGAGAATGGAGAAGAGATAGAAGCAGTTATCAGTACAGCTAAATCACGTGCTCGCATGGCTTCACGACAAGCAATCGTTCAGGCTGATGGATCAATTGTAATTGATTTAGGAACTCAAATTGCAGTAAAAAAAGTTACGATTAAAGTAACAGGAACATCTTCTAAATCATTAGCAGAAATTTCTAAAGTAGAGTTTTTAAATGGGATGGAAGATCATATTCCTGCTCCAAAATTAGATATTCCGACAGGAATTACAGTTGATGAGTTAGATGAAGAACTCTATATTAAGTGGGATGCATTAAATAACGTTACAGGTTATAAAGTAAAAATAACCTATAATGGTAAGACTGAGGAGCATGCCTCTAATGTCAATTCATTTAATTTAAAATCATTTAACGATAAAGATCTATTAAATGGTAAAACATATAAAATTAGTGTTAAAGCGATTAATGATGCTGATAAAAATTCACTTTGGGAATCAGATTATTCAGCTGCAGTTGAGGCTACACCACAAGCTTCAAAAGTTCCTGATGCACCTGATAATGTAAAAGCAGTTGGTGCTTATCGCTCGATTAATGTATCTTGGAAAGATATGAAGAGTACAGATTCTTACAATGTTTTTTATCGTGAAAAGGGGAATGGCGAGTATATTGAGGCTGTAAGTAAATACGAAGGAACCTCATATACAATCACTTCTTTAAAGGATAATACTAAATATGAAGTATATGTTACTGGTAATAATAAAAAAGGTACAGGGCCAGCTTCTTTAGTAAGTGAAGCAACGACGGTTAATATTTTACCTGCTCAATTACCACAATATAAATTGCTTAATACTTCAAATGGTGAAGGGAAATTATCAAATCATATCAATAATGTTTACTACGGAAATAATGGAGTTACAGAAATCGTAAATAGCCCGTTAGATGAAGTGAGTACGACAACTAATAGCGCTTTAGCTTTAGTAGATGATAACTATGATTCTTATCTACAAATCAATGACTGGGATTTTGGAGTTAGTTATCACCGTAATTGGCGTTTGACGTTTGAATTTGATGATACCTATGAAATGAACTATATTTCATTTGCTGGACCAGTTAATGATAGTAGTATTAATAATATTGGAATTTCATATTATAATGAAAGTGGTAAAGAAGTAGACGCTTCGATCGATGCTTTCAGAAGAAAAACAGATGATAACGGAAGAATTTATTTTATCGCTCATCTTGCGAAACCAATAAAAACTAATAAAGTTAGATTTGGAGTACAAAGTTCAAATCGAACAATGCGTATTTCAGAGTTTAATTTTTATTACTATGATTCATTAGAAGAAGATGTCAATGCTTTATTTACAGATTCATTCCATTTAACTGTAAGAGATGATGTTACTTCTACAACGCTTGATGATTTACAAACTAGATTGAATACACCTGACGAGGTATCCCAAGAATTACATCCATTTAAAGATTTAATTCAGTTAGAGCTTAATCAAGCAAGACAAGTTGTTGAGGGAACTGCACTACAAAATATTCAAGAGATTCATAATGGAATTGCAGCAAGTAAACAAGGAAACCTTGGATTTGGAGGATTAAACCCTTGGCAACCGTTAGGATATGTTACATATCCTGGTGATACATTTATCGTTTATGTAGGTCAAGAAGGAAAACGTAATGGACAAGCTGTGAATTTACAACTTGTATATTCGCAATATCATGCTGAATCAGCTTCGTTTGTTAGTAGTCCAATTAGCTTAAAAGTTGGTAAAAATGAAATCAGTATGAAAGAATTACAGTCTATCGGAGTTGAAAAAGGTGGATCTGTGTATGTTCAATATACTGGTAATTCTAATGAAAAGATTGCTGTTAGAGTATCAGGTGGTGAAAAGATTGCTACATTAGATTTATATCAAGTTAGTGATGAAAATGAACGATTAGAAAAAGTAAAAACTTATCTTCAAAGTTTACAAACACAAATTAATAAAATGGCTTCAAAACACGAAGAACTTCATCGTGATGACAATAGTGTTAACTATGATTATGACGAGAAAAATTGTATTTTAGGAGCTACTGAGATTATGCTTGATCATATGCTGTACTCAGTATCAGGTAAACAAATCATGGCTGGTTTAAAAGGTACAACATTAGATGAAAAGGCAAATCAATTATTAAATTCATTAAATGCAATGGATCAAATGATGGAATTATTCTATCAAAATAAGGGGCTTAATGAAAATGCAGCTGCTATTAATGATCGCTATCCTGCTCAGCATTTAAATATCCGTTATCAAAGAATGTTTGCTGGTGCTTTTATGTACGCTGGTGGAAATCATATCGGAATTGAATGGGGTTCAGTATCTGGTTTATCAAATGGAATTCCATTTGAAGCAGCAGAAAATGGAAAATATTTATCGGGTTCTTTATTTGGTTGGGGAATTGCCCATGAAATTGGACATAACATTAATCAAGGAAGTTATGCAATTGCAGAAATAACTAATAACTATTTCTCATTATTATCACAAAATCGTGATTCTAATGATACAACAAGATTTAAATATCCAGATGTTTATGAAAAAGTAACTTCAAATACGGTTGGAATGTCAAGTAATGTCTTTACACAATTGGCAATGTATTGGCAATTACATTTAGCTTATGATCAAAATTATCATTATAAATTATATGATTCACACGAGGAACAATTAAATTCATTGTTCTTTGCTCGAGTAGATTATTATGCTCGTAATCCTGGGAAGGTGAATATTCCTGAAGGTGGTACTGCATTAAAATTAAACAGTGATGCTCAACAAAACTTTGTACGTTTAGCTTCAGCAGCAGCTAACAAAGATTTAACAGATTTCTTTACAGCATGGGGAATTATTCCAAATGAAGAAACTAAAGCATTTATTAGCCAATTTGAAGCAGAAACAGATAAAATACAATATTTAGATGACGATTCAATGGCTTATCGTTTAGATGGTAAAGCTAGAATGTCTGTAGACACTGAAATTAATGCATCATTATCAAATGACAAAAATAGTAATCAAGTAACATTAACTATTTCTAACACAAATAAAGTCGATGGAGCAATGTTAGGTTATGAAATTTTAAGAAACGGTCAAGCAGTTGGATTTGTAAATGCAGAAACTGGTGAAACAACATTTACAGATACTGTTTCAACTGTTAATAATCGTGTTTTTACTTATTCAATCATTGGATATGATAAATTATTAAATCGAACTGCAGAGTTGACTTTAAAACCAATCAAAATTTCTCATGATGGAAGTCTTGATAAAGATCAATGGCTGATTGAAACTAATCTTATTTCAGATAATGATGAAGCAGTTGGTGATGAAGATTCAACACCATGTTTACCAGAACAAAAAGCAGTAAACGATTTAATTGATAACAATTATCAAAATGTTTATAAAGGGAGTACAGATACAAAACAAGGTGAATTTATTGTTTCACTAAATACTTTGGCTGACATAACCGGGGTTAAATTAACCAACCCATCATTTAATCAAGTACAGATTTATGTAAGTGATGATAAGGACAACTGGACTTTAGTAAAAGAAGACTCATTAAAAACAGGTGAAGAAAATAAATTATATTTTAGCCAGATTGTTAATGATGAATTAGAAAATAATAAATCATTGGTTTCATATTCAAGTAGTTATATTAAGATTGTTGCTGTTGATGAAAATGATATTAGTTTATCGGAAATTGATGTCTTAGGACCAACAGGTGATAATATTGATATGTCGCAAGAAAATAGTATTGGTATATTAAGCGGTGATTATAAACTAGATGCAAATAATACAATTCCAAAGGGATCATTGATCTTTACAGGAACATATGCTGGAAATCCAGCTTATAATGTTGTGGAATTAAGATATAATAAAGATGAAATTTTAAGTGGCTATCAAGCTATTTTTGCAGAAGATCCTGGAGATGGGGATCTAGCTGATGTTAGTGAAGGAACTTGGATTTATTATTTAATTCCTGAAACTGATGAAAATGGAAAAATCATAGAAAATAGCTTTGGATATCAAGATGATGAAGGAAATTTTGTTAAAGTTGAACTTCCTGGCTCAATTAAACCAGAGTTGTATCGCGTTAACGATGCTCAAACAAATGCTGGTCAACGTTTAGTAAGTGATTCTTTTGAAGTGAAAATTCCAACTGAATTACCTTCAATCACAATCGGAAATCAAAAGAGAGGTGGTAAATAATGAAAAAAATATTTCAATTTTTTATAGCTGTAGTAATGTGTTTATCTTTATCAACTAATATTTATGCTATTAATGATAATGAACACGAAATTACAACAGATAAGCCACATATTATTTTGACACCTAATCAAGCTGGCGATGAGTTGACAGTAAAACTACATTTAAGTCAAGAAATGTTTGAACGTCAAATTGCAACGATGCATTTATCTATTAATACGTCAAAATCAATTCAAGAATATCAAAATGCATTTATGTTGGACGAAGGATTAAAGAAGCTAGCTTCAATATATGATTATAATCTTTCCGAAAATAAAATTGATTTGTTATTATCGAATAAAACTAAGTTATTTGAACAGCAAGAGATTACTTTAGGAACAATTAGAATTGATAGTAATAAAGATTTTGAAATAGAATTTACACCAGCAAAAATTACATATGTATATGTAAATGATAAAGCTGAAAATAGTATAGAATTCGATTGTCCAGCAGTAATATTATCAAGTGTGTCTGGTGGTGACTCAGGAGATAATGGACAAGATCCTGCTGATAAAATAACTGTAGAAACTGTGGTTGAGCACTTAGGTGGGAGTAAATTAGAGCTTGCTGAAGAATCGCAAAAAGTAGTTCAAACAAGCGTGATGAGTTATTTAAATAAACACTATGCAGAAATTTTAGGAAATTTACCTGAGGGAACTGTTATTAAAGCTCAACTTTCATTGAAAAATCTAACAGAAAGTGACATAACGATAGATCAGAAAGATAAGATTGAAAAAGTTTTAGAGGATGGAGCGAAAATATTAGCTTATTACGATATTTCTATTACGGCTACAGCTTATTCAAAAGATGACGTGATCATCCCAGAAATAAATGGTGTAGAAATTAGTGAAATGGCGTCTCCAATCAAATTATCTATGACAATTCCTAGTGAATTTATTAAGAAAAACCGTCAATTTGGAATAGTTAGACTGCACGATAATGAAGCTAATGGCTTAAAATCTAGCTTAGCAAATGAAAATATTATTACTTTTGAGACTGATCGTTTTTCAATCTATACATTAGTCGCTAAGGACTATACACAAGCAGAAGTAAATAAAGATCCAGATGTATTAAATAATTCTATTGTTAAAACTGGTGATGACACTTCATCAATGTTACCAATGATTTTTATGGCAGCTTCATTGTTAGTGATTATTGGAATTTTAGAAATGAAAAGAAGAGAAGTAAATAAACAAAAGTAGTTATAACGAAAAAGAGAAATTATGCTAAATAGGCATTTCTATTTCTCTTTTTTATTTTAATTAGTATTTTTAAATTTCCGACCAATCGGAATAGCTATTTTATTTTTTAAAACTATTTCATTACTTTTTCGAATAACAATGTGGTTTTGATTAACAATATAGCTCTTGTGAACTTGAATAAATTGATTAACAGCTAATTCATCGAGTAATTGACTAAGTTTTTTCGAAATTTATATTGACCAAGCTGAGTGTGGATAATTAAATAGTAACTAATGATTCAATCCAAATTATTTGATTGATTTTTATTTGAATATAAGAATACCCAATTTTAAAAGTTAAAATTTGTTCAATATTTTTATGCAGGTTTAATAACAAAGAAATAGCGTGATTAAGCTCTGTTTCTAAATCATTTTTTCCAATAAAGCATAAAGGATGGTAACTTAATGAAAGGAACACTAATTCTTGATTATCAATGATAAATATAATTGAGTGGCTATCCATTTTGGGTGGAGAAAAATTTTTTTCAGGTCATGAATAGATGTAATTTCTTTAAAAATGATTACTTGTTTTTTCAATATATTCAGCAAAACGCATGTCTTTATTAGCTAAAGCTTCTTTTAAGTGATAGGAATCCTGGATTTTAACGCCTTGAGCCTCAATAAATTTGATTGCATAGTATATAAATATCACTGTATGATAGGGCAATCTTTGCAATATTAACTAGCGGTATTTGAATGTCAAATGTTGGTTCCCAGTTAAAAATAATGCGGTAAAATTGTTGGTAATTAAACCATAAATTTTGATTACTGCAATATTTAAAATATTTTTTATCAATGACAATAATTTGTCGATTTCCGTAACCGGCAGTGACAATGATTATTGCAATCATCATAAAAATAATGGTCGGTGAATACAATTCTGGATTTTGTAGATAAAAAATTAAGCTTTTTGAATGTGTTTGAAAAAATGGCATAGAGTAGATCCAGACCCAAAATACTAATAATAAATTCAACTAAAATTCGTTTGTGACTTACTAAACAGCCAATTGTTTTAATAATAATCCCTCCTTACACTTATCATTTTATTACGTTTAATAATTTTATTAATAACTTTGACCTCAATTACTTAAGTATAACCTAAACAGTGGATAAAAAGATAGTTAAAAAAGGGGCTGAAAAGTATTAGGCATATTTATAAATTTTATAGTCATTGTATTTTATTTTAAATAATGGCATAATACTAACAAAGAAGGGATGATCATGATGTTACAACAAGAACGGCATAATCAGATTATTGCTAAACTAGATTTAGAAGGGCAAGTAAGAGTTAGAGATTTAAGTAAGGATTTTAATGTAACCGAAGATTGTATTCGTAAAGATTTAACAATACTAGAAAAAAATGGAAAATTAAAGAGAATTCATGGTGGAGCAACACAGATACGAACTAATCTTCATCGTGTTAATGTCGGTGAGCGAATTGGTTTAAATTCACCTGAAAAGAAGCTTATTGCTCAAAAAGCAGTTGAAATAATTGAGCCGGGAACAATGGTTTTTTTAGGAATTTCAACAATTAATATTGAGTTGGCAAAACTTATCTATCAGCGTGATATGAACGTAACGGTTGTAACTAATATGATTGAATTGATCAATATTTTTAGAGGTGAATGTCGAGCAAGATTGATTTTTATTGGTGGAGAATTTAATAATCCTAAAGACGGATTCTTAGGTGCAATTACTATAGACCAAATAAAGAGTTATAAATTTGACTTGTCATTTTTAGGTGTGGTTGGAATTGACTTACATTCAGGAAATATTACAACTTATGATATCGATGATGGATTAACTAAAAAGCAAGTGATTAATTCTAGTAAAAAGAGTTATATGTTGGCTGAAACGGCAAAATTAAAATTAGACGGGAATTATGTTTTTTCTCATATAGATGATTTTACGGGAATTATTTGTGAAAAGGCGGTAACGCTTCAACAACGGGAACTTATTAATAAATATGGATTAGATATTTTATGATAAAGTGGTTTAAAGCCACTTTTTTATTATTTTTTATTGAAAATATATTGAAAAATATTGTATATGTATTATAATTCAATTACAAACAATAAAAAACGATAAAAAATGAGATGAGGAGAATTAGCTATGGATAATTTAGAACAAACTCCAAGAATTACTTTATTAAAGGAAAAAATGTTAAATGAACCACGTTATGTTTCAATTGAACAGGCACGAATTATAACGAGGATTTATCAAGAAAATGAAAGCTTATCAATTCCTAAAAAAAGAGCGTTATCTTTGAAAGCAGCATTAGAAGAATTAGAAATTGGCGTAGAAAAAGAAGAGTTGATTGTTGGGAATCGCACTAAAGGTGTTAGGTACGGAGTAGTATTTCCAGAAAGTGGATGTTCTTGGGTTAACAAAGAGTTTGAGACTTTACCAACAAGACCACAAGATAAATTCCGAATAAAAAAGGAAGATGTAAAAGAATTTAAGGAGATAATTTATCCATATTGGCAAGACCGTTCATTGGAAGATGTCATAAAAGAGAATTATGGTGAGGAAATTAATGCAATTGCTAAAGTTGTTAAAATTAATCAAAAAGATCATGCTCAAGGACACATTTGTCCAGATACGAAGACTTGGCTAGAGCTTGGACCAAAAGGATTGATGACAAAAGCTTATGAAAAGTTAAAAAATTGTGATGAAAATCAAAAGGAATTTTATGAATGTACAATTATTGTTTTAGAAGGTGTCTGCCATTTTATGATGCGTTATCATGATTATATTTTGACAATGTTGGAAAGTCTGGAAGATGATAATAAGAAATCTTTACAAAGGGTTGCAGACATTTGTGCAAATCTTGCTAGTCGACCTGCTCAGTCATTTCATGAGGCTGTACAATCACTTTGGTTTTTATTTGTTGTTCTACACATGGAGTCTAATGCATCATCATTTTCTCCTGGAAGAATGGATCAATATCTTTATCCTTATTATCAAAAAGATATTGAAAAAGGAATTATATCAAAGCAAGAGGCATTAGAAATATTAGAGTGTTTGTGGTTAAAGTTTAATCAAATTGTGTATTTGAGGAATCAGCACAGTGCAAAATATTTTGCTGGTTTTCCAATCGGATTTAATATAGCGATTGGTGGAATTGATGAAAATGGATGCAATATTTATAATGAGTTATCACTACTGTTATTAAAAGCACAATACCATCTAGGATTACCACAACCTAATTTATCAGTAAGATTAAATAAAAATTCTTCACATGAACTAATACAGGAAGCAATCAAAGTAGTTGCTAAAGGTAGTGGGATGCCACAGTTCTTTAATGATGAGGCAATTGTAAATAGTATGATTAAAGATTTAGGTATTGAAGAAAAAGATGCAAGAAATTATGCAATTGTTGGATGTGTTGAATTAACGACACATGGAAACAATTTGGGCTGGTCTGATGCCGCAATGTTCAATTTAAATAAAGCGCTGGAATTAACTATGAATCATGGAAAATGTCTTTTAACTAATGAACCAATAGGTTTGGATCTTGGAAGTATTGAAACCTATGAGAGTTTTGAGGATTTGGAAAATGCTTTTCAAAAACAAATTGATTATTTTATAGAAAAAATGATGAAAGCTGAGATTGTTGTAGAAAAAGCTCATCAAGATTGCTTGCCGACAGCTTTTTTATCAACGGTCATTGATTCTTGTTTGGAAAAGGGAGTAGATGTAACACGTGGTGGGGCAAAATACAATCTTTCAGGGATTCAGATGATACAAATTGCAAATTTAGCTGATTCACTTGCAGCAATCAAGGTACTCGTATATGATGAAAAGATGATTACCAGACATGAATTATTAGAAGCATTACAAGCAGATTTTAAAGGATATGAAATTATCCAAACGATGCTTTTAAATAAAGTACCGAAGTATGGCAATGATGTAAAATGGGTCGATGAATTAGGGGCTAAATGGGCTGGTTATTTTAGGGAAAGAATGAAAGATTATACAAATTATCGCGGTGGTCTATATCATACCGGAATGTATACAGTAAGTGCTCATGTTCCAATGGGTGAAAATGTAGGTGCATCACCTGATGGTAGAAATGCTTTGACACCATTAGCTGATGGTGGAATGTCACCAGTTTATGGAAGAGATATGGCAGGACCAACTGCAGTTTTAAAATCGGTATCACGTATGAAGGATTCGTATACAACAAATGGGGGCTTGTTAAATATGAAATTTTTACCAGAGTTTTTTAAAGCTGAAACAGGGATGATGAAATTTGAAAACTTTTTAAGAGCCTTTGTAGATTTAAAAATTCCACATATTCAATTCAATGTAGTACGACGTGAAGATTTGTTGGATGCGAAGCTTCATCCGGAACAACATAGGTCATTAACGATTCGGGTTGCAGGATATACAGCTTATTTTGTAGAACTGGCTGGTAAGCTGCAAGATGAGATTATTGAAAGGACGGCTTATGAAGATATCTAAAGCTTTAGTATTTGATATCAAAAGATTTGCTGTTCATGACGGATATGGATTAAGAACAACAGTTTTTTTTAAAGGATGTCCATTAAGGTGCAAATGGTGTCAAAATCCAGAAGGATTATCATCTCAAAGAAGACCAATATATTTTGAAAATAGTTGTATTCATTGTCAAAGATGTGTGGAGTTTTCTAAAAAAAATCAAATTAAATATGAAAATAATCGTCCGTATTTCAATTTGCAATATGAAGGAACTTTTGATAATTTGGTAAAAGCTTGTCCAGGTAATGCTATTCGTTATGATAGTGAAGCGTATGATATAAAACAATTAATGGAAAAAATCAAGGAAGATAGGGTGTTTTTTAGAGATGATGGTGGTGTGACATTTTCTGGAGGGGAACCGCTTATGCAAGGAGAATTCTTGTATGAGATTTTAAAAGCTTGTCAAGAAGAGAAAATTCATACTGCGATTGAAACAACTATGTATGGATCATTAGAATTAATCAAAAAAATACTCCCATATCTTGATTTAATATATATTGATTTAAAAGTTTTTGATGAAAAGAGACACATGGAATTAACTAACGTTTCATCAAAAATGATAAAACAGCATATTGAATATATTTTAGAAAGTGAATATAGAAACAAAGTTATAATCAGAACACCATTGATACCGATAATGACGGCGACTGATCATAATATAAAAAGTATTGCAAATTTTCTTGTTAATATTTATCCAGAAGTTAAATACGAATTGTTGAATTACAATCCATTAGCTTTTGCAAAATATGAATTAGTTGATCTGGATTATGAAGTTGATAAACAATTGAAGATGTTTGATAAAGAACAGATGGAACATTTTCATCAGTTAGTTTATCAAACAGGTTTAAAAAATTTAATCATAGAATAAGGAGAAGATAAAAATGGAATTTATTATTGATACTGTGAATTTAGAGGAAATTAAAGATGCTA
>ERZ781275.1700-NODE-1700-length-12660-cov-3.865450_pt1 | contig 12660 bp, 10 predicted proteins | sample MGYA00375853_ERZ781275 | MGnify/ENA primary metagenome ERZ781275 (study PRJEB29790, sample SAMN03653691) | human gut metagenome | host: Homo sapiens | place: USA: Dallas, Texas | collected 2012-07-23 | study: EMG produced TPA metagenomics assembly of the Gut...
AGACGAGCAAAGCATCTGTATGTAACGTGCTCAATTATAATAACAAATGACGCCATTGGTGTCAAGATTTTTTTAACCTTTTTCTCCTGTTTTTTTACTTTCACGCGTATAAGTTCAGACGCTCTCCTCTTACAAATCCCATCAATGTCACTCCATGTTTTCGGGCAATAATTGAACACATAAAATATCTTTTTTAAATGTTATCCATATTAGATTTTTGGCAATCTACAATACTAGACCATATAATACATTATTATCCCTATCCCGTCAAGTTTTATTCTCTACACTTTTATCCCCAAAAATCTTAACAATAAAAAAATCTGGATTTTTAATTCCAGACTTTTTTATTATACTATTTGGGCTTAATGTTGTTTTCTTTTTAATAAAATTCCAGTTCCAAATAAGATAAGCAATACGCCTGTAACAATCAATACATTAAAATAATTATCGATAAACTCAATGCCTGTATTAGGATTGAAATTTTTATTTTCTGTTGCTATAGAATTGCTTTTTTCTGTATCACTTGTATGGTTATCATTAGGCGCTGGCGGATTAAATTCTTCGTCTTTTCCACCATTATCAGTATTTCCGCCTTCTTCATCAGGTTTTGATTCATTCTCTACTGTAAAAATATAATCTGAACAACTGTCCTGTTTTACTATAACGTTTCCCAGTTCGTCAACCACCAAATTTTCTGTAACTAATTCTATTTCTTGTGTCTCAGGATTATACCTGTAATAGTCAACAACTTTTCCAGCATAATCACTGCCAATATTCAATGTAATTTCAGCCATTGCTGGTAACTTTCCATGATGATTAAAATGAATTGTTGAAGCAATTTTTTCATTGTCTTTAATTAAAGAATCTGTGTCTGGAATATAGGAAGCATCGCCTATCACAATACCAAAATCATATTTAACATTTGGCGCTACCTTTTCAAGTGTTCCTTTTTCAAATTTAAACTGATAGTTTTCTCCTTGTAAAATAATATCGCTATTTCTTTGCGCCAAATAATTCAATCTTTCAGAATCCAACACTGTGTTATCTTTAATATTTTCAATAACAACTGGATTTTCCCCTTCACCCAGTGTTTTAACACTAATTTGTTCTGAGCGATAAATCTCACCATCCATTTCAATTTGACCAACAAAATAATATGTTGTTCCAGATTTCAAATTATCAGAAACAAATCCCGTGTAATTAATATCTCCTCGATATGCTCTCGCCTCTTCACCAGTATTTGATTCAGTAATTGGTGCTTCACTATAAAATAATTTGTTTGAATAATTTGTTTCAAAATTCATTCCTATATTAATTTGACTTTCTGTTATTCTTTCAGAATAAATTTGAATATCTAAATTCTCTCCATAAGTTGTAAAACTTGTATTTTCTGAACGGTATATCTTCCCATCGATATTAACTTCTCCAACAATATAATATGTTGTTTCTGGTTTTAATCCTTTAATCGGGGTTAAAATATTTTTAATACACTCACCTGGGTTGTCCTCTGAAAGTGGTGATGTACTGATATAAACATATGCATTCTCTACACTTTCCCCAGAATTTTTTAAACTTACATTAACACGAGCAGACGTTTTTTGAATTGCAAAAACTGAAATACCAATTTGATAATCTTCTTCCACTACGCCTTGGCTTTCATTGGCCATAACCGGCGCAATCAAACTAATCATTATCAACGAAATAATTAATACTGACAATAAACTTTTCTTTTTCATGCTTTCTCCCACTTCTTAATATTTTAATTTTATGTATATAAATTATACATTAATTGTTAATTATCTTATTTTCTAATACTCCTTTCCTTTCTAATCAAATTTATAAATCTATATTAGCATAATCTCACTAAAAAAACAACGTTTGAGTTAAATATTAAACTATAACATTGTAGTCATTCAAGAATTAAACGGATATATTCAATCATGAAAGGAAGATTATATAGATGAAAAATATAAATTATAAAGATATTGGTAACCGTATCAAAAAACAAAGGAAAAAACTAAAAATAACTCAAGAACAAATGAGTGCTGATATTAATATTACTATTCCTTTCCTTTCAAAAATCGAAAACGGTAAGACCAATTTTTCATTAGATATCCTTGCTGAGATTGCGGATTACTTAAAAATTGATGTATCTTATATTCTCTCTGGTGCAATTTCAACCACACCCAATTATTTATTACCTCAACTTACCGAAGAATATGTAAAAATGACACCTTCCCAGAAAGAACTATTATTAGATATTGCTAAATCTATCAACAAAAACAATTTAAATTAATTTTTAACTAATATTTATATATTTAAAATTCCTATTTTTTTCTAGCGCTGTTTTCTATTTCAAATAGTTTTACTTTTCTATAAAAAGTCGGCTTGCTTAATTCTAATTCTATCATGGCTTCAACGGCTTTTATCTTTCCTGCTTTCCATCTGTCATAAACCTCTTTGAATTTTTCTTTATCCACTTGAATTGGCTTACGCCCTTTATACTTTCCTTCTGACTTAGCAATCGCAATCCCTTCTCTTTGGCGCTCCAAAGTACACTCTCTTTCAAACTGCGCCAATCCTGCAAAAATAGTCAGCATTAAACGCCCTTGAGGTGTTGACGTGTCTATCTTCTCTTTCTGGCTGATAAAATTCACATCTTTCTCTGCCAAAGTATCAATAAGATTTAAGAGGTCTTTTGTCGAGCGTGCTAATCGTGAGTAACTTTCTACAACAACGGTATCTCCCGCTCTTACAAATTCCAGCATTCTTTTTAATTCTGGACGTTGTGTATTTTTTCCGCTGAGTTTATCAATAAATACCTTCTCTACTTCCAAATCCGCCATTATCTTTTCCTGACGTGATGTATTCTGTTCTGTAGTACTTACCCTTACATATCCTACCTTCATACTTTCAACCATCCTCTAAATTAATACATTCATTATAAATCTTTTCAACTATAGTTTCAATAGAATATATTTTTATTTTGATACGTTTCTTATTTAAAAATACATATATATGATACTATTTTAGCGTTGTTTTAATCGTATCAATAAGGTATACTCTAACAAGACGCTCAGTATCTAAAAAAGCGCCAATATGCTATAATGGACTAAAATAATAAAGATGGAGTAACAAATGTGTAGGATAAAAATAATTGACACCCATCCCGGCGGTGGCAAAACCAGCGCCATTATTCGATATATTAATGAAGAATTAGAGGATGAAAAGCATATCCTTTACGTCACCCCCTTACTTACCGAATGTAACCGTATTATAAATGCTTGTTCAAACCGAAAGTTTAAACAGCCGAGTTATGCGCACTGAAAGGGTTCTAAAAGTGAAGATTTAAAAAATCTGCTAGAAAACAAAGAAAATATCGTCTGTTCTCATGCTTTATTTCAAAATATGACAGACCAAATCGCTGAACTTATTAAAAATGGGAACTACATTTTAATCATGGACGAAGTCATGAACGCTATTGAAATGTTCGACCTCTATCCAGATAATACAACTTTAACAACGTATGAAAAGAGTCAAATAGGAAAAGAAGATGTTAACACGCTTATTGAAATGCGTTATTGTTACTATAATGAAACCACTGGCCTACTTCAACGCCACCTTGATTTACCAGACAGCGCCAAACCTCAAAAATATGCTTATGAATTATCCCAATATAAAACCTTGGAATATGCGATTGACCATGAATTAGTATACTTCCCTCAAAAAAAATATCTTGTGTGGATGTTTCCCATTGAATTCTTTAGTGATAAATATTTTAGCGAGATTTTTCTTTTGACATACCAATTTAATGCGCAAATTCAGCGCTACTATTTTGATGTACATCAAATTGAATATGACTACTACACTGTAGTAAAAACAGATAATCAATATATGATTGTTCATCTTGATAGTACGGATGAAACGGATATTCTTTGGCGTCAAGAAATGCAAGAACTTATTACCATTGATGATTATCCTAAACATAATGCAATTGGAAATGCTGATTCAATGGTCTATGACGAGATTGACAATCCTAAAATACCACTTAGTAAAAACTGGTTCAACAAAAGTAATGAAGCCATGTTAAAAAAACTGGCGGATAATACACAAGGTTTTTGGCGAAAATACGGAGCAAAACAAAAAAATAAAATGTGGACAACTTTTAAGGATTATGCCGCTAAAGTGAAAAACCTACATGAAACGCCATCACGATTTGGAAGTATCCCTGATTCTAAAAAAGAGATACCTATCAAGAAAATTAACTTTGTTTCTCTGAATACACGAGCAACAAATGATTTTAGTGACCGAACGTATTTGGCCTATCTTGTTAATCGCTTTACTCATCCATATATCAAACATTTTTTTAATTCTTATGATATAGAATTTGACCAAGATGCTTATGCGCTATCAGAAATGATTCAATGGATATGGCGAAGCGCCATCCGCAACAATGAGCCAATTTATATTTATATTCCTTCCTTGCGTATGCGAACACTTTTTAGGAATTGGCTCTACTGTAATAATCCTCCTGATGAAAAGTTGGCTTATGAAAGTTATAAAAAGAAAACAAGAAATATTTATATTTGCAATGAAGATGAATAAAAATGTACAATTACAATCAACAAAAGCCATGTTTTTGTACAAATTACAAAATTTATTATTAGTTTTTATTAGAAAATACTAGGTTTTTATTTTTGTGTCTTTAAAGAAATATAATATATTTTGAACATAAAAAGTAATGTAATTTAATATTTCTTTAGTTTATCTCTCACAAACACTTGATTGGAAGGATGAAACATTTGGATGTTCTCCTCTCGCTTACGGAGGGATATACTTATCTATCTCTATATCAATATTAGGCCATTTTATGGCCTTTTTTGTCTTAAAAATATAACTATATCATTCATATCTCTACCTTATAGTCGATATGATAGTTTATAATTATGCGTTGATTTTAGATATACTTTTCTTATTATAACCATTTCAGATAATATTATGCTTTTGTTAATAAAAGATATTTTGTGCTCTTATCATACATAAAAACATCTCGCTACCTTTAAGTTTTAAACGTACGGACACATTATCGCCAATATTGTAATGTGGGGGGCGTTTTCAAATCTGACTTTCACTTCATTTGTCTATTGGCGCTATGCTCTTTTATTCCAGAAAACCAAGGATTTATTAAACTTTAATTTATCTATTGGTGCTATACATTTCTATTTCACCAATATCATCTATTCTACAATATTCCTTTTATGTAAGATTTACCCTTATTTCTGCCGTCAACTTTGTCAAGTATTTATTACATAAAACATCAATTTATTTCATAAAATAATCATAATAAAAAGAGAAAAACCTGATAAGTAAAAAAATTAAACCCGGTAGACTAATTTACCGGGTTATTTCATATTTATATTTTTAATTTGTTTAAAAATATTATCTTAAAATTGAAAATACTATACTTTTTTACATGTTTTATCATATGTTACTTGATATGTATTAGTGTACGTACGTGCTACTGATACAATTTGATATTGGCTTTCTAATTTTTGAAATTGAGACAAAGATTGACATATTGTTCTCTGAAATTCTTTTTCTTTATTAAATCCGTAGTTCCAAGGAATACTTACTTCTTCCCCTTTTTTATCACAGAATTTTAAATTAAGATAGTATTGGTCGTCTGTATGTAGTTTCGCTTCTATCTTTGCATTTAGATTTTTTTTCAATTTTATATTTTCAAAATCTATTGCCTTTTTCGTTTCCATAAGAGTAATTAACTCTGGATATCCTAATCTTTTCAACCAAGATATATTTATTTCTTTGAAAGATGGATTATAAAAACCTTTATAAGTAGAATCAAGACAAAGTATCGTCATCTTTTCTTCTTCAGTAAAGACATCTAAACAAATATTATAACAACTTAAAATGACCAAAAATGTAGAACCAGCATATTTTTCAGTGTATTTTGAATTATCAAATTCCATGAGATTGGGATTCAGTGCATTTTCATTTCTAATTGCCATACTATGATTAGACATACAAAATTCAGACGTCATTTCAGCATCTACAAATATTCTCGTTCTACCTTGGTCTAATATTGGATTAATATACAAATTTTGAAAGTCATAAAACCCACTTACTGGTATAGCGCCAGTTTTTTCCATTCTAGTTCCTGAATATAAACCTTGCAATAACATACAAGAATAGGCACTATCCATGTCATCTGTCAGAATCAAACTACAGTACTTTTCTTCAATTCCTTTGTACCATTGGGGTATTTTTTCTTTCAATTCTACACTCATTACATCTTCTTCTTTATTCATCGTACCTTTTCCAATATTTCCATCTTTTAATTTTGTATAATCTAAATTATCGATTATTTTTTTGATAATCTTTTCCATTAGAATTACCTCCTATATAGTTTTTTATAACTTAGTATACTTGTATTTTATTCTTACAAATAAAGTATTTCAAGCGTTTTCTTTTAGTTTGTTATTTTAATAAGTTCACTCTAATTAAACAAAAAGAAACCATCAAGTTATATCTTTTGAAAGTTTCTTTTTTAATTACATTATTTTCCTTTTTTATTTCCTACTTTTGAACAATTTACATTGTATTGCTTCTGAGGATTGTATAAATCCACAACACTTTTCACATCTAATTCTAACATCTTGACATAGTTTAATGTTGTTTCTATATTGCTATGTTGTAATCTCTTCATTAAGGTAAAAACATCAACTCCCGCCAGAATACTATTTTTGGCAAAAGTGTGTCTAAATAAATGAACACTTGTCTTAGTGACACCTCTTTTTAGATTATAATTTTTTATATGGTCTTGAGCCGTTTTAATGGCTAATTTTTGTCCTTTATTAGTACATAGAAGATAATCATTTGTGTTTCCCCCTCTGAACACTAAATATTCTTTAATTATGTCTCCCAATTCTTTATTAAAATACGTTTTAAATGCTTTTTTATTTTTGGTGCAATTTATATCGAAACTATTTTCCTCAAAACTAATATCTTCTATTTTGATGTTTAAAATACTCCCGATTCTCAACCCTGTAGAAATTGCGATATTTTCAATTATCCATGTTTTGTATTCCCCAAAAGTACATTGCTCTAAATTTGGTTTTTTCAATAGTTTTTCAAGTTCTGTTTCTGTATATATCTTCTTTATTTTTGTTTGATATTTAGGAACTTTACATGAGAATTCCTTTATATATTTGTTTGTAAAACAGTATTTTAAAAAGCATCGAATTGTAAGACAGTAACTATTAACGGTGGCGTCACTGATACCTGTATTCCTTAATGTGTTAATAAAATAATTGTAATCATCTTTTGTAATTAGATTTATTTCTATTTTTTCTTTATCTAGTATTATTCGTTCAAATCTGCCAAGATGAAATTTGTATGTCTTTAAGGTTGCTAGTGAACACCCTTCTGCCTGTTTTTCGTTAAAAAACTGATTTACAATCTCGCTGAAACTTCTTTTTGTTATTTCTTTTACCGTATTATTTGCTGGTGCATCTTTCATACATAAACCTCCTAAAATAAAAAAACATATTAGATTTTGTAAATTTCAACTAAAAATCTAATATGTTAAATACATTTAAAAAGTTTATTTAAGTTGTTTTTGGGAGAAAAATCGTAATTTCCTTGGAATCAACTCCTAAGTCTAGCGCGTCTGCCAATTCCGCCACATCCGCACAATGCAGCGTTACTCAGACGAGCAAAGCATCTGTATGTAACGTGCTCAATTATAATAACAAATGACGCCACCAGTGTCAAGATTTTTTTAACCTTTTTCTGCTGATTTTTTACATTCAGGCGTATAAATTCAAGCGCTCTCCCCTTACAAATCCCATCAGGGTCACTCCATGCTTTCTAGCCAGCTGAACACTTCCATTTGTGGGCGCAGAAATGGATAAAACACAGCGGATATCATTTTGGATAATCCAGGTCATTACCTCGCTTGGAATTCTGCCAGTTGTTAAAAGCATTTTATTTTCAGGCGTAATCCGGTTCAGCAAAATACCGCCAAACAGCTTATTATAGGTATTGTAACGGCTGACGTCATCGTAAAACAGTACGGCCTCACCCTTTTCGTAGAGCCCAATGCTGTGCACTCCGCCAGTTTTTACAAAAAGCTCCGACTTCTGGCTGAAGCCTTCCATCATTTCAAAAAGGCCCTTTTCGGTCAACCCGTATCGTCTCAATACTGTTTGAAAATCCGCCTCGAAAGGGTAGGTCTTTTTTTCTTCATTCCTTGTGAGAATACTCTCCTCAGACAGTTCGAAAAAATCTTTTAATTTTGATGTCTTCTCATGGCTGTCAATATAAACAACCGCTCCTGTCTTTACAGTGCTTCGCTCTATTTCTATTTTATTTACCTGCTGAATATCTTTTATAAGGCCTTTCAGGTAAAAAAAGCCGACGCCCAACTCTTTTAAATCTTGGGGCGTACTCATCAATGAGATCATTTTCTGTCCATTAAGGTATAAGGTGACCGGATACTCCTCAACCATTGGGTCAAAGATCCTTTTGGCGCCTCTCGGCGTGATTTTTACAATTTCTTCCAGCTTCACTGACATCGCCAACTCCTTTTAAGTGCTTTGTTAAATCGCCAGGGGTGTTTAAATTACAAAAAAGGCTCCAATCCGGGGTGTAAGCCCGGGCATCCTTCTCTGCTATATAATAGATATTTTCCCGGCTTAAATAATGAAAAACGCTCTTTCTTCCACTTTTTAAAAAATGCTCTGCTGATGGCAGCAAGTCCCTTGAATAAAAGGCATTGAAGGGCTCAATCCACTCTTTATAACGTGTGACACAGCCTTTTTTATCAGGATTTTCTTCTAAAAGTGTCATCATATGCCGAATAAAAACTAAATCATAATTAGGCATATCACAGGCTGTAATATAAACATAGTCTGACTGGCTGTAAAGCAAAGCGGTATAAATTCCTGTCAAGGATGCTGAAATATCTAAAATATCCGGATATACGCCTGTAATTCCATGAATACCAACAATCTCATCCTCACTGCAGCCAACAATGATTATTTCATCAAACAAGACGGCCAGCTGGTCAATGATGGATTGCAGCAGGGCTTTACCTGAAATAACCAGGTTTTTTTTATCTTTTCCCATTCTGGTGCTTTTTCCACCAACCAGGATGGCTGCTGTTTTATACTTTTTCATTGTCTTTCTCCCAGAATATGAAAACACTCCCTCCACCACCAGCCATGATGAAGGGAGCCCACATTTATTTTGCTTCTTCTAAAAAGACTTTACAAACCTTAAACGGTGGAATTTTAGCGATCGGATCGACCTTACCACCAGTCAGACAATTGGCACCCTTGTCACCATAATGGAATGGCATAAACAGGGTGTTTTCCTGAATTCCTTTATTGTAGACTGCTTTTGCAGTTACAGAGCCTCTTGGTGATGTTACCTGAATAAACTGGCCTTCCGAAAAGCCGTTTTCTTCAGCTGTTTTGGGATTAATTTCGAAGAAAGGATCCCCTACGATCTCCTGTATCCCCGCTGTTCTTTTAGTCATCGTGCGGGTATGATAATGCTGCAGAATACGTCCAGTCATCAGAATCATCGGATAGGTTTCATCGGGCTGATCTTCCGGCGCAATATAGTGCGCAACATTAAACATGCCCTTTCCGCGTGTAAACTGGCCTTTATGCAGGAATTTAGTACCTTCCGATTCTTTGTCAGGACATGGCCACTGAATGCGGTCGCCGCGTTCCAGACGCTCGTGTGACACGCCGGCGTAGCTCGGAGTGACCGATGCGATTTCATCCATAATTTCGGCTGAGCTGCTGAAATTAAAGCCTTCAGCGCCCATACGCTGTGCAAGCTCACAGATGATTCGCCAGTCCTCTTTTGCCACGCCAGGCGCCTTCACGGCTTTTCTAAGCAATTGTATCCGGCGTTCGGTATTGGTGAATGTGCCGTCTTTTTCAGCATAAACCATTGCTGGCAGAACAACATCTGCATATTCTGACGTTTCAGTCAGGAAAATATCCTGGAGTACGATAAAGTTTGCCTTTTCAAAGGCTTCCTTAACATGATTTGTGTTGGGATCAGAAACCAGCGGATTCTCACCCATAATATATAAAAACTTCACGATATTTTTATCCACATCATCAACAATTTCCGTAATCGTATGGCCTGCATTTGTCGGCAGCTCTGTTCCCCATGCCTGCTCAAATTTGGCAAGAACATCTGGGTTATTCGTCTTCTGATAGCCCGTAAAATCGCCTGGAAGTGCACCCATATCACAGGCTCCCTGAACGTTATTCTGACCACGAAGCGGGTTAACACCACAGCCTTCACGTCCAATCTTGCCAGTCATCATTGCCAGATTAGCGGTACTCATAACGCCATCGGTTCCGGTAGCGTGCTGGGTCACACCCATTGAATAGAAGATGCCGCCTTTATCCTTAGTCGCATATAAACGTGCTGCCTTGCGCATTTCTTCGGGATCTACACCACATATCTCAGCGCATTCTTCTACTGTAATTGTATTTAAATATTCTTCAAGCGTATCGAAATTTTCAGTCCGCTCGTTAATAAAATCACGGTCTTCCAGATGTTCATCCAGAATTGCTTTCATCAAACCATTAAACAAAGCAACGTTGGTGCCTGGTTTGATCTGAAGATAAACATCGGCATATTTTGCCAGTTCAATTTTACGTGGTTCCGCCACGATCAGCGCCGCGCCTTTCTGTACGCGCTGCTTGATCTTAGCACCAATGACCGGATGCGTCTCGGTGGTATTTGAACCACTGACGAGAATAACATCCATCACGTCAACTTCTTCGATACTGTTTGTCATGGCACCGCTGCCAAAGGATTTAGCGAGCCCAGCAACGGTAGAGGCATGACAAAGTCGCGCACAATGGTCAACATTGTTCGTCTTACCAACTGATCGAATAAATTTCTGGAATAAATAGTTCTCTTCATTGGTACAGCGGGCTGACGAAAAACCTGCAACAGCCTGCGGGCCTTCTGAAATCGCTTCTTTCAGCTTCTGAGTAATCAGATCATAAGCTTCTTCCCAGGTTGCTTCTTCCAAAACGCCATTTTTTCGAATAAGCGGCGTTTTCAGACGATCCTCACTGGCCACAAAGTCATGGGCAAAGCGCCCCTTAACACAAAGAAGATTATTGTTAACATTGCCCGGAACACTCATGACATCTGTAATCTTGTTATCCCGAACCTTTAATTTCAAAGTACAGCCTACGCCACAATAAGGGCAAATTGTTTCTACCGTGTCGGTATAAGGCAGCGGCATGAACTTTTTCGGCGCCAGTGCACCTGTAGGGCATTCAGCAATACAATTCCCACAGTTTACACAGTTTGAGTTTTTATCGCCGCGCAGCATATCGAAAACTGGATTAATATTTGTTTCGTAACCACGGTCGCATTTTGCTAAAACATGATTGCACTGAAGGTGTTCACAAACCTTAACGCAACGATTACATAAAATACATTTGTTGGGATCATAAGTATAAAAAGGACTTGAATCATCGATTGGCTGACCTTTTTCCAAAGATTGACCAAAGCTTTTCACTTCGTCATACTCGATACAATTTCCATTAAGATCAACAAAACGGCAAGTGCCAAATTTGTAGCAGGTAAAGCAATCAAATGTATGATCTGAGAAAAGCATTTTTAAGACAAAGCGGCGCGCTTTACGAACAACCGCATTATTCGTATAGACGACCATCCCTTCGCCTACCGGTGTTGGACAAGCGGTCTCCAGTCTTCTGGCTCCCACTACTTCAACAAGGCACATCCTGCAGCTTCCTTCAGGATCAAAGCCTTTAAAATAGCACAAAGTCGGGATATCAATCCCTACTTCTTTAGCGGCGTTAAGGATCGTAGTGCCCTCGGGAACGCTCACTTTCTGATTGTCAATTGTTAAATTTACCATTTCAAACATCTCCTAATATAATCTACCAAAATTACATTGTAATCCTTATTATAGTATCTCATTTTTCACATTTTTGTCAATCACCCGAAGGGAAATTTACTTACATTTCCCGGATTTTGTTATTTTCTTAAATCTTCGGGTATAATTTCATATAAAGATAAAGTAGAGGCTTTATTTAAGCCGCCTATTTTGATTAATAGTAAATTTTTGACATCTTGTGGACAAGATCTCAAAGTTATCGTATAATCAAAATAGGTCACGTAATCGATGAAAGGATTAAAGGTGGTTACTATGTTAAATGATATTTCAAAAACCTTACTGAAAAAGATGGAATCTGCAAATTATTCAGATGATGGTATTGCTACAGTTTCACTGGAAGAATTCACAAATGTTGATGAAGCTAAGGCTGCTGTTTTGGAAATCGAAAAATTACCCGAGTATTCTGAGCACAAATTAGACCTGAATGAAGGAACAATGATTCTTTCTGTTTACAACCCAAAAGAAGATATCAATGGTTTTGTCACAAGACATCCAAATAGAACAGCCTGTGGCGGTAGATAACTATATTATGAACCTTGGGACCTCTCTTAATTGAGAGGTCTTTTCTAATCAACCCGTATCGTTACGATACGGGTTGATTTTTTGCAATAAAAAAAACGATCCAACGATCGTCATAATGGTGGGGAGAGATGGATTCGAACCATCGTAGA
>ERZ781275.1702-NODE-1702-length-12642-cov-22.929769_pt1 | contig 12642 bp, 8 predicted proteins | sample MGYA00375853_ERZ781275 | MGnify/ENA primary metagenome ERZ781275 (study PRJEB29790, sample SAMN03653691) | human gut metagenome | host: Homo sapiens | place: USA: Dallas, Texas | collected 2012-07-23 | study: EMG produced TPA metagenomics assembly of the Gut...
TCGTACCGTATTACGGGACACACCAAGACGACGGGCTGTCCGCGCAATGTTGATTCCCCGTGAACGAAGATCAAGGATATTGCTCCATAATATGTATTTTTCTGTTAAATTTGCCGCATCCATAATCTATTAGACAGATTTCGTAACTGGGACATTCCAGATTACGAATCTTTGATGCAGCTAAATTACCGCCCTCATCCATGGGGCATTACCGTTGTTTGCGAAAGCAATAACGTGTTGGAAATCTATTTTTAGTTAATTTTACAGCAATATTTTTTAATTAAACTCTAATACATTATTTATGAAACAAATTGCATTTACATGGTTGCTGTGCATACTTAGTATATGTGCCTATGCTCAGCAAATTACTGTTACCGGAACAGTGACGGATGCGGAGAATAATCCGTTGATTGGTGCGGCTGTTGTTGTAGTAGGAACTACGGATGGCGTGATTACCGATTTTGATGGCAAATATACCATTAAGGCCGCTTCCGGTCAGTCTTTGAATTTCTCTTATGTAGGTTATCGGGAGCAAACTGTTAAGGTTGATGGCCGCAGTGTGATTAATGTGAAATTGTCGGAAGGTGAATTGTTGGACGAGGTGGTGGTTATCGGTTACGGTACAGTGAAGAAAAGCCATTTGACAGGTGCGGTCGCTTCTGTTTCCGGTAAAGAGTTACAGGCAAATGTTGCACGTAGTGCTTCAGCTGCTTTGCAAGGAAGAGTTGCCGGTGTTACTGTGTCGGCTGCCAACGGTCAGCCGGGGGAAGGCTTGAATATTAATGTCCGTGGTATCAGTTCATTGAGTGCCACCAGTCCGCTTTATGTGATTGACGGTGTGTATGGTGATATCAATATGGTTGATCCCGCTGACATTCAGTCTATTGAAGTGTTGAAAGATGCTTCGGCTGCTGCTATTTATGGTTCTCGTGCTGCTAATGGTGTTGTATTGGTCACTACTAAAGGCGGTCGTTTGGAAACTCCTGCCCGTGTAACAGTGGATGCCTATACAGGCGTTCAGATGGTTGCCAAATACATTGATGTAATGGATGGTAATCAGCTTCGCGATTTGGCAAAGGCTACCGGTTATAGTTCGGCAGAAGGGTTGCTGAATTGGAATGGAGGTGCTGGAACAGACTGGCAGAAAGAACTTTATAACTCGGCTATGGTGAGCAAGGTTAGCTTGAATGTATCTGGAGGAAACAAGACTTCGACCTATAATCTGTCGGGAAGCTATCTTAACCAGGATGGTATTGTGAATACTACCGGTTATGAGGCATGGAACATTCGTGCTAAGAATACTTTTTCTTTTTTCAATAATCATTTGCGTATGGGGACTACGTTGATGATGAAATTCTATAAAAAGAAGTACGAAGATGTTTCATATACCTCCGCTCTGACAGCTGTGCCTATGTGGAATGTATATGGTGAAGATGGCACTTGGGGTGTCGCTCCGGAATGGACCAGAGGAGATAATCCTGTAGGTTGGACAGAAGCCTATGATTACCAAAGACATGGGATAGACATTTTATTGAATGGCTATGCCGAAGTGGATTTGTTCTTGAAAGGATTGAAATATAAATTCAATGTAGGTATAAACAAATATACAAGACGTAATTATGCCTATAGTTCTCCTTATTATTTCAGTTCTACTTCACAAAAGAATGAAGCGGAATTGTCGGAAAGTACAGACTGGGAGAACGATTGGTTGATTGAAAATACAATCAATTATGATAATACGTTTGGCAATCATACGGTTTCTGCTTTGGTGGGTTATTCTGCCCAGCGTAACAATGCGCGTGGTTTTGGTGCAGGACGTAAGGGTTTCCCGGAAGGTTTCTCTGTGATTGACGCCGGTTCGGTTTCTTCACAAAATACATCGGGTAGCGCGTGGGCCAATACAATGATTTCTATGTTTGGGCGTGTGATGTATTCATATGCCGATCGTTATATGCTGTCTGCTTCTGTTCGTCGGGACGGTTCTTCCAAATTTGCAGATGGAAACCGCTGGGGCACATTCCCGTCTGTATCTTTGGGTTGGAATGTGATGAATGAAGATTTCTTTGAAAATATCAAGGAAACCATGAATGAATTGAAAATTCGTGCCAGTTATGGTGTACTGGGTAATTTGAGCGGCATTGGCAATTATGCTACCCAGTCTGTTGTTTATAAAGGTATGAATAACATGATGGGCACAGAACTTTGGGAAGGTGCCATTACCGGTAAGGAATGGACTTCACCCATGAATGTGACTTGGGAAAAGACGAAGACTTTGAACTTGGGTTTGGATTTTGCTTTCTTGAACAATAAGTTCAGTGTCAGTGCTGATTATTTTATTCAGAAAACAGAAGATATGTTGTTGTCTATGCCGCAGTCTTTGAGTTTTGGCTTGAGTGGGAATCCTACAGTAAATGCAGGTACAGTAGAAAACAAAGGATTTGAAATTTCATTGAATCACCGTAATAATGTAGGCGATTTGTATTATCATGTAGGTGTCAATGCCACCTTTATCAAGAATGAACTGACGGAAGTAAACGGAAGTCGTGATGAATGGCAGGGATTCAATCCTCATGCCAAAGGAACGATCACTTATGCCAAGACCGGTCATTCCATAGGTTATTTCAATTTGATAAAGACGGATGGTGTATTCCAAAGCCAACAAGAAATTGATGCGTATGTGGATAAGAACGGTAATAAGATCCAGCCTAATGCACAACCGGGTGACTTGCGTTTCGTGGATTATAACGGAGATGGTAAGATTGACAATAATGACCGTCAGGATGTAGGCTCTGCTTTCCCGAAAGTTAACTTGGGTGTAAGTCTGGGTGCTGAATGGAAAGGTTTGGATTTGAATATGTTCTTTGACGGAAACTTTGGCAACAAGATTTACAATGCCCAGTATTATAGTACGGTTTATAATGAATCAACGGGAAACCAATATGCAGAACGCATGAACAGCTGGACTGAAAACAATCATTCTGACATTCCTCGCTGTTTGTTTGGTACTAGCGATCCTAATGGTACAAACTGGGGCTATACGGACCGTTGGTTGGAAAATGGTTCATTCTTGCGCTTGAAGACTTTGGAATTAGGTTATACGTTGCCCAAAGTATGGGTATCTAAAGCCGGTTTGCAGAATGTGCGTGTTTATACGGCTATGGAAAACCTTTTCACTATAACCGATTATAAAGGATATACTCCTGACTTGGGTATGGTAGATGCCGATGGTGCCGGTACATCAGGTGGTTCGGGTGTAATGACCCGTGGTTGTGATGACGGTCGTTATCCGATGGCACGTACTATCACCTTTGGTTTACAAGTAAATTTCTAATTAGGAATAAGTAATATTTGCAGAATATGAAAAAGAATTTTATAAAATACATAGCTGCATTGGCTGTAGCTCCAATGTTGTTGTCTTCTTGTAGTGATGACTTTCTGAATGAGATTGATCCTAACCGTCAGACTCCGACCACTTTCTGGACATCCGAGGATAATGTGATGAAAGGCTTGTCCGCAGTTTATAATCCTTTCCGCCGTATGACCAGTGGATATTATGGTGGGTTGGAAGGCATCATGCATCTTCAGATGCGCGGTGACGACCTTTACCCCACTCGCGGAGAAGAACCTTATATTTGGGAATATTTGTCGTTTGTCAACACAACGAATACAAAGGATTTGAGCTGGGGAAACATCTATGAAGGCATTCAGATGGCGAACGAATTCATATATCGTGCGGCTACGGTTGATATGGACGAAACCAAACGTGAGCAAATGATAGGTGAGGCTTATTTCTTACGTGGATTCTGGTATTTCCGTTTGCGTACTGATTATCGTGATGCGGTTATCCGTACTCTCCCGCAGGATGCAGATCCGGAAACTCATGGACTGTCTAGCGGTGATGAAGTGCTGGAACAGGCTATTTCAGACTTTAAGGAAGCCAAGTCTCGTTTGCCTAAACTTCGTTCAAGCGATGAGAACGGTCGTGTAACTCAAGGTGCGGCTATTGCCATGTTGGGTAAAGCTTATATCTGGAAAGGGGATTATCAGGCCGCTAAGGATGAGTTTGAAATTATAATGAATGGTTATGGTTACGATTTGACTCAAAAGTATGAGGACAACTTCCGTGACGATACGGAATTTAATGCTGAATCTATTTGGGAAATCAATTATGATGCCAAAGGTAATTCGGGTGACTCTTGGGGCAATGGCACTAGTGACGACTCGTTTATGGGAAGCAACCTTGCTCATTATTTTGGCCCGACACTGAAAGGTGAGAATATTGGCGGTGGTTGGTATAAGATGCAGCCTTCTCCCTATTTGATAAAAGAATTCATTTCCGAGCAGCGTCCGGAAGGATCTGATTCCAAATGGGATAAGCGTTTGTACACTACGTGCTTCTTTAAATATTCTGATTTCGGTGATGTGAAGCCGGATGAAAAATTCTATGGTGGTAAAGTGGAATTTGATGATATGTTTAAATGGACGGTACTGCCCGAAGGCGATGGCAAATATGGTATTGCCAAGCAAGGATATGCTCCTGCTTATCCGGTTATCGAGGGTGTTCAAGGGCGTTTCATGATGAAGAAGTTTGCAGCTTGGTGGGTTCCCACAGGATGTACGATGTATTCTAACGATGCCGGACGTATCAACAATTTACGTATTATGCGCTTTGCAGAAGTTTTGTTGCTCCACGCTGAGGCTTGTCTGGAAACCAATGATGAAAGCGGAGCAATGAAAGATATTAACCGGATTCGTGTACGTGCCGGGCTGCCGGAGAAAAACTTGAGTGGAAAAGATGCTATAATGACAGAACTCCAGAAACAGAAATTGCTGGAATTTGCCGGAGAGAATATACGTTGGGATGATATGGTTCGTTGGTACGGAAATGATCCTGTTAAGTTGAAAGCTATCATGCACGAACGCAAGACCGATTCTCAACATTATGAATTGATTTACGAAGAAAATGAAAGTGGTGAAAAGGAATTGGTAGGATATAAACCGACAGACCGCATTTCGGATACACAAGGATTTGACCATTTTGAAGCTAAATTCTTGTACTTCCCGATACCTCAGGCAGAGGTGGACGCTAATTTGAATTTGGAGCAAAAGCCGGAATGGAGATGATTGTATTGAACTGATAATTAAAAAGTATGAGAGGTGTGTCAAAACGTGGATAACGCCATCGTTTAGTTCGCAGGGGCGAGGTCCGCTCGCCCGAAAACAGTTTGCTTTGTGTCTTCGGGCAGGTAAACCCTTCCCCTACAACTGACGATGGGATAGGCCCGGTTTAGTTTTGACACACTCCCATAAAAACAATGAAGCCAAATGAAAAGGAAAGGATATTATTTATGCTCTTTGTTGGTTATGATATTTGTATTTTTGTCATGTCGTGATGAAGAACAGGATTGTACCCAAGCTATGCAGGATATACAAAACCAGTTGAAGGAAAATGATTTATTGAAATCTGTTTCTCAGGAAGGTGAACAATGTGTTTTGTTATTCGAGTCCAATAAGATAATTTTTCCGCAAGAGTTAATCCAAAGTGTAGATGTGGATGCGGAAAACTGGAAAACGACTTTGACATTTGCCAATGGAAGCACTTATGTTATACCTACCTTAGGTACTTCGATTGACAACTTGATATTGAGTTCTACAGTCAATCCTTCCGGTTGCAATCCATTATCGGCCAGTGTAGTTGTAAAATTACCTGTATTGGGACGCATTAAACTGATTGTACACAGCAAACCGGGAAAGCATACGCCTGACGTGGAATATACATTTAAAGATGTGGGATTAAAACAGAATATTCCGGTATTGGGACTTTATCCCAATTATAATAACCAGATCACTTTAATTTATACGGATTTGCAAGGAAATGAACGTGCTCGGTCCAATCTAAAGCTTCAGACGAAAACATTGGAAAGCAGAAGGCTGCCTAAGGAAATCAGAGTGGTAAAGGCTCAATATGACCGAATGGAGCCAGGCATGAATTTGGTAAACTCCCCCGGACAGGATGAAACAGACACTTCTATTCCTTATATGATAGATGCTGACGGAGAAATCCGTTGGATTCTTGATTGGGAGAAGTCGGATGAACATCGATATATCGGAATCGGGTGCGGATTGATCCGGATGCAGAACGGACATTATATGACCGGTGACGGAAACCATCATCGGATGGTGGAGGTGGATATGATGGGAAATACAATTCATAATTGGGATATGCTGGAAAGGGGATACACTATGCATCATGCCATATCTCAAGATAAGCAAGGCAATATATTAGCGACTGTGAGCAAGACTTCCGCTAAAATCGCCAATGGGAAAGATGTACGGATAAATGATTTTATTATTATGATGGATCCCGAAAAAGGGGAGATTTTGCAAGAATGGGATTTGGTGCACATGTTGGATTCGGCTCGCTATGGAATGACCGATTATGATCTAACCTCAGACCCTTTTGCACAAAGTGCCAGTAATTGGGCGCATAATAATGGTATAGTAGAGTGGGGAGATGATTATCTGGCTACAGCTCGTTATCAAGGAATCTTTAAGTTTAATAAAGCTGGAGGTATTGAGTGGATTATATCGCCTCATGGGTATTGGAGAGATAAATACTTGAAATTATTATTGAATCCTCTTCATGCCGACGGGACTCCTATTACTGATCCTGAGGTGATAGCCGGAACGAAGAATTGTGATGATTTTGAATGGCCTTGGGGATGTCATACAGCTGTCCCATTACCTAATGGACACATTCTTTATTTCAATAATGGTTATGGGCGTAACTTCAAACTGGATTTTACAGACAGGAAAAATATTTATACTTGCGGCATAGAATATGAAGTGGATGAAGTGAACCGTACGGTTCGCCAAGTTTGGCAGTATGGAAAAGAGCGTGGTGCCGCGTATTTTACTCCGGCCCGTTCCGGGGTGCAATATTTGGAACAAACGGGTAACAGATTAATTTGTCCGGGAATGAGCAATGTGCTTAGCAATGGCAATCGTGGTGCACGCGTGACAGAAGTAGATCCTGAAACACAGGATGTTGTGTTTGAATTGGAATTGGAAGATGCGATTTACCAGCGGGTTTACCGTATGTCTCTTTATCCTGAGAACCAATAACAACACTGTATAGAATATGATTGATTTTTGATAAAATAGTATAATTCTAGATGCTTGGATAGCATTCTTTTACTGTAAAAGATGGATTGATAACAATGAAAAGAAAATAAGATATGAACGGATATTTCAAAAAACAAATAGAAGCATTGCGCCAACGCCATGAAGCGTTGTTGCAACGTCCTAATGAAATGCAGGAAGAAACGAACGGTGTCATCCGCCGTTATGTTTATCCGGTACTGACACGCCAGCATATTCCCCTGGAATGGCGTTATGACTTCAACCCTGCCACCAACCCTTGTTGTATGGAGCGTATCGGCTTTAATGCTACCATGAACAGTGGTGCCCTGAAATGGAACGGAAAGTATCTGATGGTGGTGCGTGTGGAGGGAGCAGACCGGAAGTCGTTCTTTGCCATAGCCGAAAGCCCTAACGGGGTGGACAATTTCCACTTTTGGAAACGTCCGCTGGTATTGCCCGATGTGGATCCGGCGGAAACCAATGTGTATGATATGCGTCTTACCGCTCACCAGGATGGATGGATTTATGGTATCTTTTGCAGCGAACGCCATGATGACAAGGCACCGGCGGGAGATCTGTCGGCGGCGGTGGCAAAGGCGGGAATCGTACGCACGCGCAATCTGGTGGACTGGGAACGGTTGCCCGACTTGAAAGCGGCGAGCCAACAGCGCAATGTGGTGTTGCATCCCGAATTTGTGAATGGGAAATATGCCCTCTACACCCGTCCGCAGGATGATTTTATTAATGCCGGAAATGGGGGAGGAATAGGATGGGCGTTGATAGACGACATCACCCGGGCGGAGGTGAAGGACGAAATGATAATAAACCACCGTTATTATCACACGATCAAAGAGGTGAAGAACGGAGAGGGACCGCACCCCATCCGCACCTCCCAAGGGTGGCTGCACCTGGCGCACGGAGTACGCGGATGTGCCGCCGGACTGCGCTATGTGCTCTATCTGTATATGACCGCAGCCGATGAACCGTGGCGCGTCATAGCTGAACCAGCCGGATATCTGCTGGCTCCGCTGGCAGGGGAAAGGGTGGGCGATGTGTCCAATGTGCTTTTCTCGAACGGATGGATAGCCGATGACGACGGTACGGTATACATCTATTATGCCTCCAGCGACACGCGGATGCACGTGGCGGTCTCTACGGTGGATCGCTTGGTGGACTACTGTCTGCACACGCCTGCCGACGGATTGCGTTCCGCAGCTTCAGTGGCGGCGGTGAACGCGCTGATAGATCGCAACGAGGCATTTCTGAACGGGTAAAATAGAAGGGATATAAAGGCATTGATAAGATAAAGTCGTTTTTAATGCGGAATGGCTGTTTTTTAGGTGGAAAGAGAAGTGGATAATGCCATTTATTTTCTTGTCGAAAGGGAATAAATGGCTAATTTTGTAATTATAAACCCAAAATAGATATTGTATGAAAAAGATTGCTTTATGGGCTATGTGCATAGCCGTAATGGTGTTGTCGGGTTGCCGGAAGGCTCCGGAATGGAAAGCGGAACATGTGTTTGTCATCGGTTTGGACGGATGGGGCGCCTACAGTGTGGAAAAGGCGGATATGCCGAACGTGAAGGCGTTGATGGATGCCGGATGCTATACGTTGAAAAAACGCAGTGTACTTCCTTCATCCAGTGCTGTAAATTGGGCTTCCATGTTTATGGGGGCAGGTCCTGAACTGCACGGGTACACGGAGTGGGGATCAAGAACACCCGAACTACCCTCGCGTGTGCTGAACGAGCATGGCATTTTCCCCACCGTGTTCAGCGAGTTGCGCAAGGCGGCCCCCGATGCCGAGATGGGCGTACTGTATGAATGGGATGGTATCAAGTATCTGGTAGATACGCTGGCTTTGAACCATCATGCGCAGGCACCCGACTATAACACGCATCCTACGGCTTTGTGTGACATGGCCTGTGAGTATATTATGCAGAAGAAACCGGTGTTGAGTGCTTTCTGTTTCGACAACCCTGACCACGTAGGGCACGGTGACGGACACGATACTCCGGCTTATTATGCCAAACTGAAAGAACTGGACGGCTATGTGGGCCGTATTGTGGATGCCATCAAGGAAGCGGGTATTTATGAAAACAGCATCATTATTGTCACCGCTGATCATGGGGGAATCAATAAGGGACATGGCGGAAAGACCATGGAGGAGATGGAAACGCCGTTCATTATCGCCGGAAAGAACATCAAGAAGGGGGGAGCTTTCGAAGAGAGCATGATGCAGTTTGACTGTGCGTCTACTATAGCATCTGTTTTCAATCTGGAGCAACCGCAGGTGTGGATAGGACGCCCCATGACACAGGTGTTTGAATAAAAGATGAAGCGGATACTATGAAATTGCATATCGTTGATATTCTGATTATTTGTGCTTATCTGATGGTTATTGTCGCCATCGGGTTGTTTTTGAAAAAGAAGGCGGCAAAGAATATGGATTCTTATTTTTTGGGCGGAAAGTCGTTGCCGTTTTATATGTTGGGGCTGTCGAATGCATCGGGCATGTTTGATATTACCGGCACCATGCTGATGGTGTATTGGGCTTTTGCTTATGGGTTCAAAAGTCTGTGGATTCCATGGTTGTGGCCCGTGTTCAATCAAATTTTCCTGATGGTCTATCTGTCGGTGTGGCTCCGCCGGAGCAATGTGCTGACGGGCGCCGAATGGATAAAGACCCGTTTCGGGCAGGGGCGGGGGGCTACGCTCTCGCATACTATTGTCATTGTCTTTGCTCTGCTCAGCGTGCTGGGCTTCTTGAGCTACGGGTTTATCGGAATCGGCAAGTTCATGGAGATCTTTTTTCCGTGGGAGGTAGTGTCGCAGTATGTGCCCTGGGATATTCCGGTACAATATGTGCCTCATTTTTACGGCATTTTCTTTACGGCCATTGCTACCTTCTATGTGATGCTGGGCGGTATGCTCAGCATTGTGTGGACGGATGTGGTGCAGTTCCTCATCATGACGGTGGCGGGTGTGGTCATTGCCATTATCGGGATGAACATGGTGGCTCCTGAAATGATCCGGGAATTTGTGCCTGCAGGGTGGGAGTCGCCTTTCTTCGGCTGGACGCTGGACATTGACTGGAGTGAACGGATGAGTTTGCTGACGGAACGCATGGCGGACGAGCCTTACAGCCTGATGGGTGTCTTTGTGATGATGGCGTTGCTGAAAGGGATTTTTATGAGCATGGCGGGGCCTGCTCCGAACTATGACATGCAGAAGATCCTGTCGTGCAAGTCACCCAAGGAGGCGGCGCTGATGAGCGGTTCGGTATCGGTCATTCTGCTGATTCCGCGTTATCTGATGATTATGGGGTTTGCGTTGCTGGCTATCTATTTCTTTAAAGTGGATGGAGGACTGGAACAGATGACGGCTGTCCACACGGATTTCGAAACAATTCTTCCTCACCTGATTACGAAGTATGTGCCGGTGGGGCTGGCGGGTTTGTTACTGGCAGGATTGCTGTCGGCATTCATGTCTACATTCGCTTCTACGGTGAATGCGGCACCGGCCTATGTGGTGAATGATATTTATCTGAAGTATATCAACCCAAGGGCTTCCGTCAGGACACAGATACGGGCGAGTTACCTCGTTTCGGTACTGGTGGTGGTTATCAGTACGGTGATGGGCTTTTTTCTGAAGGACATCAACGAGATTTTCCAGTGGATTGTGGGCGCGTTGTTCGGCGGATATATTGCCGCCAATGTGTTGAAATGGCACTGGTGGCGGTTTAATGGTGAAGGGTATTTCTGGGGAATGACTTCGGGTGTGGTGGCTGCCATTGTGATGAAGTTCACGGTACCCGATTCGTTGGTACTTTATTTTTTCCCCGTGTTGTTCGGCATTTCGCTGGTGGGTTGTATCGTGGGTACGTACTCGGCACCTCCTACTGACGAGGAGACGCTGGTGAACTTCTATATCCGGGTACGTCCGTGGGGGTGGTGGAAACCGGTGGCGGCCAAGGCGGTAGCACGCTATCCGCAGGTGACGCGCAACCGCCATTTCAAGCGGGATATGTTCAATGTGGCGATTGGTATCGTGTGGCAGTGCTGTCTCACTATTGTGCCCATGTATCTGGTGGTGCGCGGTACGGGGGGACTCATTGCGTCGGTGTTGCTGCTGGTGGTGACCACCGTGGTGTTGAAATATACCTGGTACAGGCCGTTGTGCAGGGAAGAGAAGGAATATGATGAGTTGATGAAACGTATCGGAATGGACTGATAGACAAAAAAGGGTAAATGTGTCAAAACTAAAATGGCTACCTCGCAAAGTTACAGATCGTATTTATAACACTTAAAAAAGGGTCGTATCAAGCTCTGTATTGAGTAATGATATGGCCCTTTCTTTAGCCTTTTAGGATGTTCAAATGCCAGATTATAAGTTCGTATTTTCAAAAACAGAGTTTTGACATCCTCTTTTTGTCTGTCAATATCAACCGGAAGGTTTAGCTCACTTCGGGCGGCTCCAGTATGCGGCTGGCGTACTCATGTTGTAGCGGTAGCTCGACACCTTGTTTCATCAGTATTCTTCCGGAGAACATTTTGTTGTCCAGTGGCAGCGGACGGGCATCTTTTCCGGTTTAGTTCCGTGATGCGGTATTGCTTGTCGGCTTTCAGCCTGTCCATGCGGAAACGGGGAACAATCTGATTGCAATAATGCTGAATCTTGTAGGCAAGAACACGGCATGTTTTTTCTGTGGGGTGTAGAGCATCAGTGAGGAAACACCTTTATCATTGTAAGGTGAGATGAGACGGTATGATAAATTGTCCAGCTGTATCATCGGACGGATTTTCTTGTAGGTAATAATGGCTTCACGTTTTCGGGAACGGGCAACGGCAGGGAGGTGTTCGGAGTAGCTATCAGAATATCTTGTTCCTATACCCGGAGCGGAAAGGAAGAGAAGAGGCATAAGTTTGCCGGAAGTAGTTTTTTCATGGGATGGTATTTTTTTGAAGAATAATGATCTGTATGTTTGGAGTTATGCAAAAATGAAAGAAGTTTTTGGCATTTTATGATAGAATATTATTCATGTGGCACTATGTGCGCATTTTATGTAATTATGAGGTGCTTTGCCGCAATAAATATCAAGGAATCTTTTTATCTTTGCGAATATTGGTAATCAGTGCTTAAGTATAAAAAAAGGTTATGGAAAAGAGAGATAAAGAGGAAATGAGCCGCAGGAAGTTTCTGAAGATAGTAGGCGTCAGTGCGGCTGCATCGGCGGCAGCCCTGTATGGTTGTGCATCCGAAGGGAAACCGGCTTCATCCGAGGCTTCTGTGTTGGGCGAAGTGCCTGTGGATAAAATGACGTATCGCGTTTCCCCCAAAGGGGAGCGTGTCTCACTTTTAGGATATGGATGTATGCGCTGGCCGTTGAAACCTGCACCGGACAGCGATGGAAATGTGATAGATCAGGATGCGGTGAATGAACTGGTGGATTATGCTATCGCTCACGGAGTGAATTATTTCGATACATCTCCTGTTT
>ERZ781275.1703-NODE-1703-length-12640-cov-4.034485_pt1 | contig 12640 bp, 8 predicted proteins | sample MGYA00375853_ERZ781275 | MGnify/ENA primary metagenome ERZ781275 (study PRJEB29790, sample SAMN03653691) | human gut metagenome | host: Homo sapiens | place: USA: Dallas, Texas | collected 2012-07-23 | study: EMG produced TPA metagenomics assembly of the Gut...
GGGGCTGAGCTGGAAAAAGCACATCTGGCCGATCTTCATGCCCGGCCACAACTTCACCGGCAATGTCGACACATTCGACAATTCCAACGTGATATGACCCTCGAAACCAGGGTCGATGAAGCCTGCGGTGGAATGTGTGAGAATACCCAAGCGGCCCAGTGAGCTCTTGCCTTCCAGGCGGGCGGCAATCGTCGGATCAAGCTTCACGTACTCCCACGTGGAACCCAATGCGAACTCACCCGGATGCAGAATCCACGGTTCGCCCGGAGCCACCTCGAACTGCTCGGTCAGCTCGCCCTGATTCTCAGCCGGATCGACATACGTGTACGCATGATTGTTGAACAGACGGAAGAAACGGTCCAAACGCACGTCAATGGAAGCGGGCTGCACCATTTCCGGGGTCCACGGATCGAGTGAAATATGACCTTCGGCCTGCGCGGCGAGAATGTCGCGATCGGACAGCAGCATCGAAACTCCTTATTGCCAGGCACGCGAATGTGCCGGTATGGCGCTCGCCAACATTCGAACGTTCGCATGGTTGAGCGTGCGAATGCCGGCAATTGCGAAATGATTATTAGCTGGCTCTAGTCTAACGCGGTATCGCTATATCGTGGCTTATATCGGGTTGTAACGATTGCCGTGTGCTTGGTACGCAAAATCCGTTGCATCGGATTTTTCTGCAGGATTTTTCTACGGGATTCTTCCGCAGGATTTCTTACAGGATTCCCGGCGCGATATCGTGCGCGGCAAGCCAGTCGCGCAAATCGCTGAACTCGTTGAGACTGACCGCATGATCGAGTCCACGGTAGCTTTTCGACGTGAGGAACGTATGCTCGTCCAGCCAAGCGGCGGTTGCGAAAAGCTCCGGCATCGGAATCACGGTATCGTTCTTGCCATAGCCGTAGAACACAGGAATATTCAATTCCGCGACATGACTGTCGGCCGGCGCGCTACCGGCGACGATTCCCGGCGCAAGGAAGCCGGAAAGCGAGATCGACGCGGCGTACCGTTCCGGATGGACGCGCAGCAGATGAATCGCCAGCAAACCGCCCTGCGAAAAACCGATCGGCACTACAGCGCGATCTTCGGGAACATTGCGCGCAACCCAATCGTCAATGGCTTGAGCGGCAGCATAAGCGTCTCGATCCAGGTCTTCGCCGGACGGCACGCAATCATGGAACCACGAATACGCGCCCTGACCGAAACCGAATTCACCGGAACCAGCCTCCTGCAGCACGAGCGGCGCGCGCAATGAAGCAAAATCGTTATAAGGAGCCACGTAACGCATCATGTCGGCCAAATCGGCCTCATTGGAGCCCCAACCGTGCAGGCAGAGGAACAGCGGGCGTCGTGGAGCCGCATTGCCGCCCCCGCGCGAATACTGTACGTGCGTGACCTGCAGCGGCTCGCCGAACCTCCCTGGAACTACCTGCGATTCGCGCCCGATCAGACCGGTCGGGGTGTTTGGGTTGCTGGAGTCGTGGGAATCACTGGTCTCGTGCTCGCGTATTTCACTCATGCCTCCAATATACCCGTTCCAGCGGGGCAATCCTCCCAGTCACTGGAAGGATTGGGACGTTGGGCGGCTTGCCAGCGGGGTGATTGTTCCAGTGAGTGGCGGTTTCTGGACTTTGAGTGAGCTGCCAGCGGGCGGATTCTCCCACTGGCTGGAGGAATCCACCCGTTGAGGGCAAAAAGAAACCCCGGTGGAGAGAAAACCACCGGGGAGAGAAAGGAGAGAGAAGAAGAAAGGGTTCAATTGTCGGGAACTGCTGTGGGTTCCTGGTCGGCTCTTTTGCTGACATCTCCTATATAAACAGACGATGCTGAGTACATGTCTGGTGTTTTCTGGGAAATATCTGAGAATTTCAATTCCCTCATGTTTTAGATTGTGGAATGGCCTCCAGTTTGCCGCCTTCCACGCCGTGTTCCGTTCCTACAGTTGTCTCGTCCCCCACGTTTCCACAGTTCGTCCGCAGACAAACTCGCTGCGGATCACCGGCTCACGCCAGCTTGCTGATCCCATCAGATCAGTTGGATGCTAGATCTGCGCGTCGGCGTCCACGCTCATCACATACACGTTGCGTCGCAGCTGCTTGGATTGCGCGCGCGTAATGTCACCCGCCTCGTACATGTCTTGGATCACACCCAGCTCGATACCGTAGCTTTCGCGCTTCACCTCTTCCGCCTGCGCCTGCGCCTCCGCGCTCGTGCCCACATTCGGGCGCGACCTCAGCGTAGCCTCGCCTCGTCGGTAATCCAGCAGCAGTGCCGAGCAATGTTCCGTATTGTACGTGTCGCGGCCCATCTCCTCATACAGGCGGTCGATCACATGTTCGATGGCATCCACCTGCACCGCGCGGGTGTGCGCGAACAGCTCGTCGTCGCTGAACAGCGGGGTAGTGCGGCGAATGCGGCTGTTCACACGCTTCACCACCGTGCCCAAACGCCTCTGCAACGCCCTGAAGCGGCCTTTGACTCGCCAGATGGTGCGTCCGGAATTATGTTCCGTTTCGATATGGCGCAGCGAGCTCATGATCTGGTCGAGCAGGCGCTCGCATGCTTCGATTTCCAGATCGTGCGCTGCCTTGTCGTCGTTCGTCGTCGCCTTGACTTTCGCCAGTCGCGCCTTGACGTATTCCTTCTCCCAGTTGAGCGCGTCGATCTGCAGTTGCATATACCCTTGCGGATCGATTTCTCCGATGCGCTGCTTCAGTCGTGTGATACGTTTCGTATACGAGTCGATGATCATCAGCACCGCACGACGATTGTCGGGTGTGACTCGTCCCGTCAGTTCCTCCACGGTCCGTCGCAGCACTTCGATGGTGATTTCGGTCATTTCCACGGAAGTGTCTTTATTGCGATTCGGCGCCAGCAGCGGCAGCAGGAAGTTGGCGAGCAGCAAGGTTACGACGATCACGCCACCTGCGATGAAGATCAGTTCGTCACGCATGGGGAACCACGCGCCTCCCGTAATGGTGTACGGGATCGTGAACATCAATGACAGGGTGATGGTGCCTTTCGGCCCGCCGAACGTCATGACCGCGGCCGAACGCCAACGTTGCGCCGTCATCTTGCGTCGCTTGCCGGTGACGGTATCTCGCGCGAGACGTAGCATCAATGAAATCCACAGGAATCGCATGATGATTACCACTGCGGAAACCGTAAGAATCGCAACCAGTAGCAGCCAATTGCTGACTTGCGGATCGTCCCAGCTTGCGCTCATCGCATTCGGCAGCAACATGCCAAGCAGAATGAACACCGTGCCGTTGAGCGTGAACGAGAATACCCCCCATACGCTTGACGAAACAATGTTGGTGCGAGCCACATTCGGGCCGATGCCGGTGCGGTCGAAACGGATGATCAAACCGGCTGCCACCACTGAAAGAATGCCGGAAACATGCACCGCTTCCGCACCCAAATACAGAATGAACGGCAGGAACAATTCCATCAAAATACGGCTTGTGGTCGTCTCCCAGCCGAAAGATCGCAACGATTCAAATAACAGGTCGGCGACCATGCCTACTGCCAAGCCGAAAATGGCGCCGCCGAAGAATGAGAACACGAACTGTGCGGCCGAATCGCCCACTTTAAACACGCCACTGACGGCCGCCGCGATCGCGAACTGGAAGCCGACGATGCCGGACGCGTCGTTGAATAGCGATTCGCCTTTAAGCACGCTGGTTTGACGTTGCGTAAGCGCGGCTTCCTTGCCGAGCGACGATACGGCGACCGCGTCGGTCGGTCCAAGTGCGGCGCCGAGCGCCAGTGCTGCGGCAAGGGGAATTGCGGGCCATACGGTATGCAGCGCGAAACCAACGGCCACCATGGTTGCGATCGCTAGTCCAATTGCCAATGAAAGCGACAATGTAACGGATTTCAGCAGCTCGCTTTTATCGATTTCATGCGCTTCCAAATACAGCAGCGGCGCGATGAACAGCACCATGAACAGTTCCGGATCGAGCGTGACGTTCGGGAAAAACGGCAATTGCGACGCCAGCGCACCCAACGCGATCTGCACGAGCGGTGTGGAAACCTTGGGAATGAAACGGCTGAGGAATGAAGATAGTACGACGGCGGCGATAATACATAAAATCAACTCGAATACCGCCAACGTGCCTCCTTTTTGCGCGTTTTCTTCAATCTCTTCCAGCCTACCAAGAGTATTTATGGGCGTGTTTCGTCTTTTGCTTCACGCGAGCGGAACCGTATAGTGGCGGGTATGCAGTGGAGTGACGACATGGAGCTGGCGATTGAATTGGCCCGCGAGGCCGCCGCGGAAGGCGAGGTGCCGGTCGGTGCCGTCGTGCTTGACGCTGGGGGAGCGGTGATTGGCAGTGGCCGTAATCTGCGCGAGGCGCACGCCGATCCGTTGGCGCACGCCGAGGTCAAGGCCATGACGCAGGCCGCTCGGTCGCTTGGTACGTGGAATCTTGCCGATTGCACGTTGATTGTTACCTTGGAGCCGTGCCCGATGTGCGCCGGCGCGTGCCTGCAAACGCATGTTGGTCGAATCGTGTTCGGCGCGTGGGATGCCAAGTTGGGTGCATGCGGTTCGATTTGGGACATTCCTCGCGACCCGCATGTCGGTCATGTTCCGGAAGTTATCGGTGGCGTTCGTGAATCGGAATGCGCACGATTGATGACTGATTTTTTCGCTGGAAAACGATAATTGCGATTTTGCAGTCGCAAAAACGTAAGAAATATCGAAATACCAAGTAAATCTTGGTAAAGATGATTGCGATTTCAACGGTAATGTTTACGTAATAATATTTCTTGCGATTCTATGGTCGCAAGAAATACTTTCCGACAGAAAGAAACACGCTCGGCGACGTCAACAAATGAAGCTTGTCATACCATCGAAGGTGACAGTACAAGGCAATCGCAATATGTAAAGGATGCTGCAATGACGCTCATTCAGACCTTCCATGGCAACGCTACCAACGGTACCGAACTCACTGCGGTCTACGCCGAACAGCCAGCCGCAAACGTGGCGTTCGCACTCGTATTCCCCGGCAATGATCTGCCGCGACTCGTGCATTGGGGTTGCCCGCTCGCAGCCCCGGCAACCGTGATCGACATGTTCGACGCGCAAATGCCACAGCGTGTTTCTGGCGCACTCGACTACACCTCATGGCCGAGCGTGCTGCCCACGCAATCCGAATCCTGGATCGGCGCAACCCGCTTTGATGTGCGTCGCGACGGCGTGGAACTGTTCTGCAAGTTCGCAGTCAGCAACATCACCGCCGAAACCGTGGCGGCTGGCAAAACCTACGTCATGGGCGAAAAAGACGGATACCCGAACTGGAGCGTGGCCGACGAACCCAAGCAAACCCCAACCGTCACCGTCACCGCCGAAGACGAGGAACAGCATGTGAAACTCATCTGGACCTGCGAACTCGACGAAACCGGCCTCATCCGCCAGAACGCCGAAGTCGTGAACACCGGCGAAGGCCAGCTTGAAGTCGGCAAGATCGAACTCGCATTCACCGTGCCGGCCGACGCCAACGAAATCCTCACCACCACCGGCCACCATCTGCGCGAACGCTCCCCGCAGCGCCAGGACTTCACCCTCGGCCGCTTCGCCAAAGCATCCATGGCCGGACGCCCAGACTTCGATGCCACCCTGCTGCTCAGCGTCGGCGAAAAAGGCTTCGGCTTCACGCACGGCAACGTCTACTCCGCACACGTGGCATGGAGCGGCAACAGCGTGCTCTCCGCGGAACGTCTGCCCTACACCAGCGGTGTGATTGGCGGCGGCGAAGTACTGTTCGGCGGCGAAATCAGCCTCGCCAACGGAGAGTCCTACACCACTCCATGGCTTATCGGCTCCTACGGCGAAGGCCTCAACGAAGTCGCAGCCCGCTTCCACAGCTACATTCGCCGCGTGCACCGCGACTGGCTTGCTGAACACAACATCGCGCCCAAGCCGCGCCCGGTCATTCTCAACACATGGGAAGCCGTCTACTTCAACCATGATTACGATACCCTCACCGCACTCGCCGACAAGGCCGTGGAAAGTGGCGTGGAACGCTTCGTCGTGGACGACGGCTGGTTCGGCTCCCGCCGCGATGACACCTCCGGCCTCGGCGACTGGCAGATCTCGCAGGACGTGTGGCCCGACGGCGACAAGTCACTCAAGGCGCTCGCCGATTATGTGCATGGCAAGGGACTCGAATTCGGTCTGTGGTTCGAACCGGAAATGGTCAACCCTGATTCCGACCTGTTCCGCGCACACCCCGACTGGGTGTTGAAGCCCACCGAAGGCCGTCTGCCCATGCAAGGACGTACCCAGCAGGTCGTGGACCTGACCAATCCGGACGCCTACGACTACATTTACGGCGCAATGGACAAGCTCGTCGGCGAACTCGGCATTGACTACATCAAGTGGGATCACAACAAACTCGTCACCGAAGCTGTCTCCCCACGCACCGGACGCCCGGCAGTGCACCAGCAGACGCTCGCCGTATATCGCATTTTCACTGATCTGAAGGCCGCGCATCCAGGACTTGAAATCGAAAGCTGCTCTTCCGGCGGTGGCCGCGTGGACCTCGGCATCCTCGAAGTGGCCGACCGCATTTGGGGATCCGACTGCGTCGACCCGGTGGAACGCGCCGACATCCAGCGCTACACCTCGTTGCTCGTGCCGCCGGAAATGATCGGCGAACATGTGGGCGCATCCCCGGCGCACTCCACGCACCGCGCCACCACGCAGGAACTGCGTATGGCCATGGCCTTCTTCGGACACATGGGCATCGAATGGAACCTGCTCAAGGAACCGCAGGAAGATATCGACAAGCTCGCCGAATGGGTCGCCGAATTCAAGAAGCATCGCGAATGGTTCGCCGTCGACACAGTCGTGCATTCCGACGCAGCCGATCCGGCAGTGCGCTTGGACGGTGTGGTCATGCCTAACCAAGCGGCCGCCATCTACCGTTTCACCCAGCTCACCACCTCGCAGACCTACCCGGCCGCGCCGGTACGCCTGCCCGGACTCGACCCTGACAAGGTGTATGAGGTGTCGCCGCTTGACGTGAGCCTCGACCTCGCCAAGCAAGACATCGCCAACGGACAGAGCCCGCTCGGCTGGTGGAAGGCCGGAGGCGTGAGGATGACCGGACGCGCGCTCGCCACGTACGGCATCCGCCCGCCGGCACTGCACCCGGCGCAAGCAGTCCTTTTCAAGGCCGTGCTTGCGCCCGTCGAGAGCGCCGAATAGCGCGCTCTCTCCCCTCACCTACGGGAAGCCCACTGGGCTTCCCGCTTAACGGTTCGGCAAGCAGTCCTTTTCAAGGCCGTGCTTGCGCCCGTCGAGAGCGCCGAATAAGCCGTAATCGCATAACAAAAATCCTCCCTAGAACAAAGGGAGGATTTTTGTTATGCGAAACAATCAATCGCAATTAATCAGCCAACATACTGGCGAATTGCCTGCGCTGCGGCAGCCTTGGCCCACAAAGCCCAATCGTGGTCGGGAATTTCAAAATCCACTGGCGCGGCCTGGCTATGCCGATACATGTTGATGCCGTTGCGCAAGTCGTCAATACCGAATTTTGCGATGAAAGACGATTCTCCAGCGATCATGATTTTGTCTGGCATGGCAAGATTGGCGATGGTCGCCACCAGGGTGCCGAGACGGAAGCAGACGCGGTTCACCAGATTCGTCGCCTGCGGTTTGTTCGCGCGTGCGTCACGTGCGAAATCGTCGAATGATGCGGGATGTCCGATAATCTGCGAATATTCAGCCGCGATCGAGTTGTCGGACAAACATTGCGCGCATCCCTTATGTCCGGAAACACAACGCGGCCCATCCGGATCGACCAGAATGTGCCCGACCAAACCGTAACTTTTATCCGGACAGTTCACCAGCTCGCCGTTGACCGTCAACGAATAGCCAACGCCCGCGCCGAACGTCAGCACCGCGAAGCTATTCAATCCAATACCGGACCCAAACAGGCAAGCATCAACGACCAACGAATCGATATCGTTGTAAATTCCGGTAGGCAATCCGGTCGCCTCACGAACCATGACGGAAAGCTCCACGGGCTGCGACCAGTGCATGAACGGTGCGAACGTCACCACGGTACCGTCGACAATATGCCCGCCAAGCGAGATTCCCACAGCGCACGGTTTCGGCCAGCCCGCCATCTCCGCCTCGTCGGAACAGTCGGTCGTCAGTTGTTTGATCAGCGCGACCACGGTCTGCGGGGAAGCGTCTTCGATTTCCAGATCATGGCATCCAGTGATGATCTGCCCGATTGCGTTGACCGCAACTGCCGAAATATGCGTCGCGTTGATTTTCATGCCAACGAAAGATCGCGCATTCGCAATCACCTGCAATCCGGTTTGCGGGCGGCCGCGACGTTCCGTATTTTCTTTCTGCACGAAATCTTTCGGCAGTTTGCCGGCCTTGCCGGATGGCATCGGCGTCTCCTCAATCACGCCCGCATAAATCAGATCGCTGGTAATTCGGGAAACAGCACCCTGCGAAAGTCCTAAAATCTGCGCCAACGTAATGCGTGAAATCGGACCATATTTCATGATGCAAGCCGCGACTTTATGGGTATATTCCGAGCCTTCAAACCACTGTGGCAGAGGTGAAACCGCCATCTGAACCATCCTTCGTGCTCCCGTTCGCGCACATCGTGCGTCAAATTACTTTCTCAGAGTAACAAAATCTCGTCGTTTTTGTTTTCCGCCCCGCACAGGCGCGCTGAGCTGGGAATGAAAACCGCCCCCTTCTACAATTCTCAGTAACGGTGGTGTGGTAAGGAAGCCGCTCCACCGTAATAGAGAAAAGATACAAAGGAGTCGAGAATGAAACCTGATTCCACCACTAGTGTAGGTAAACTCAGAAGGATTGTATACCGCGCTCTCACGACCACATGCGCAATCGCGTTGACGGCCGGTCTTGCAGGTTGCGGCAACAGCACCGCTGGAACCGTCACTTTGGATTTCTTCCAATTCAAAGCCGAAGCAGCGGACTGGTTCACCGCAAAAGCAAAGGAATTTGAGAAAACCCATCCCAACATCAAAGTCAACGTCAACAATTCGTCCGACGCAACCACTGATTTGCGTACGCGACTCGTGAAAAATCGTGAACCCGACGTCATCACCATCAATGGCGACATTAATTTCGGCATGCTCGCCGAAGCGGGTGTTTTCCACGATTTCACTGACGATGACATCGTCGACGAACTCAATCCAGGCATGGTGAACATCGCCAAGAGCCTTGTGCAAACCAACGACGAATCCAAGAAGCGCCTGTACGGCCTGCCGTATGCGGGCAACGCGTCCGGCTACATCATCAACGCCGACGTGTGGGAGGAAGCGGGCGAGGATCCCGACAACCCGCCGCAGACATGGAGCGAATTCATCGACCTGCTGCAACGCTTTAAGAGCAAGGGCATTGTACCGATCGAAGCGAGCACCGCCGATCCGTGGACACTCCAGGCGCCGCTGGCGTCACTCAACTCCACGCTGGTACCGGAATCCGAATATCTTTCCCTCAAAGACGGATCGAAGAAATTCTCCGACCTGTGGGGCACTGTCAGCGATCAGCTGGTCGAGATCTACCAGAACTACACGCAGAAGAATCCGGCCGTCACTTACCAGCAGGCCACGCAGGATCTGGCCGCAGGCAAAGCCGCGATTCTGCCACTCGGCACCTACGCGATTCCGCAGATCCGACTCATCAACAGCGACGCCAACCTGCGTTTCGCGCAAATGCCGGCAACTGATGATGCCAAAGAACAGCAGCTCACCGCAGGCGATGACGTGATCCTGACCATGGGTGCGCATACCAAGCATGAGAAGGAAGCGCGCGAATTCATCGACTTCCTGATGAACGACGAAAACATCAAGGACTACTCCAAGCAGCAGTCCGCATTTACCCCCTACAAAGACACGTATGTGGGCGATGAAGCGCTGAACGGTGTGCTTGACTTCTACCAGGCGGGCAAACTGGCCGACTTCTGCGACCATTACGTGCCAGCCAGCATCAACCTCGCAGGCTTCCTGCAGACGCTGGTTCAGTCGGGCAACACCGAAAAATTCCTGAACAGCGTGCAATCCGAATATGACAAGATCGAAGCCAGAAACTTCAGGTGAGAGGAGGAACGGACATGACTACCGCACATACTGCAAATACTGCGAAGAACTCGGCAGAAAATTCCAAGAATAAGGTTTCGAAATATTCCAAGCGCAAGGTCGATCCGGCATTTTATTGGATGACCGTTCCGGCTGTGATTCTGGTGTCCATCTTCCTGTATTGGCCGTTCCTGCAGGGCGCGGCATACTCGTTCACCAATTCGCAGGGTTATGGTGATTTCAAATTCATCGGATTGAAGAATTATATTGCGATGTTCCAGGATTCTCGCGTCGGTCACGCGTACCTGTTCACTATTCTCATCGCAATTTTGATTACGATCGGCACGAATTTTCTTGGCATGTTCCTTGCGGTGCTGCTGAATTCGAAAATCGCGTTCAAAAACGGATTCCGTGCGATCTTCTTCATTCCGTACACCTTGTCGGTGTTGGTGATCGGCTATGTGTTCAAGTACATTTTCATGACGCCGCTGCCGGCGCTCGGTCAGGCGCTGCATATTGATTGGCTGTCGACGTCAATGATTTCCAATCCGGATTTGGCATGGTTCCCGATTGTGTTCCTGTCGATCTGGCAGGGCGTGGCCTACTCCACGCTGCTGTATTTGGCTGGACTACAGACCATCGACAACGAGATTTATGAGGCGGCTGCGATCGATGGCGTGAGCGCTTGGCAGAACTTCTGGCAGATCACCTTCCCGCTGATCGGCCCGTTCTTCACCATCAACATGGTGTTGAGCCTCAAGAATTCGCTCGGCGCGTTCGACCAGATCATGGCATTGACCAAGGGCGGCCCGGATTCCAAGACCGAAACCGTCTCGTATCTGATCTTCCAGAACGGCCTTGGCAATGGCGAATACTCCTACCAGATGGCGAACGCGGTCACGTTCTTCATCGTGCTGGCAATCCTGGCCTTCGTGCAGCTGAAGTTCTTCAGCGGCAAGGAGAAGGTCTGAGCAAGGGTCTGAAAGTCTGAAGGTAAAGAGGAAATATCATGACTAGCGCAACTGTTGCAAAGACTGCAGCCAAGACTACTCAATCGCAGGCAAAGCCGGAGAAAATCCGCAGGGATCATAAGGTCAACTGGTGGCTGACCGCGGCTGTGGCCGTGTTGAGCCTTACCGTGCTCGTGCCGTTGTATTTCGCTGTGGTCACCGCGTTGAAGACTCCGAGCGAGGCTGGTACGTTCAGCTTGCCGACCACATGGGAATGGCATAATTTCGCCGATGCGTGGAATAAGGTGAACTATCCGAAGGCCGCGCTTAATTCCGCAATCATCACCGTGTGCGCGGTGGTGTTGACGCTGCTGACGAACACGTTCGTCGCGTATGCTGTGGCAAGGAATATGGATAAGCGATTCTTCCGTTTCCTGTACTACTTCTTCCTTGCGATGATGTTCGTGCCGTTCACGGTGATCATGCTTCCGATTGCGAAGGAAATGGGTTCGCTGCATCTTGATAATCAGCTTGGTTTGATTATTTTGTACACGATTCTCGGTATTGGTACGAATCTGTTTATTGCGATTGGTTTCATTCGTTCGATTCCGATTGCGTTGGAAGAGGCGGCGCGGGTGGACGGCGCAAGTACATGGAGAACATACTGGAAAGTGATCTTTCCCATTATGAAACCGATGCATGCGACGGTTGCGGTTATCACAGCTCTTTCCGTATGGAACGACGTAATGACACCGCTTGTCATCATGGCCGGGACAGGACAGAATACCCTGCCGTTGGCACAGCTCAATTTCCAGACACAGTTTGGAACCAATTATAACCTGGCGTTTGCATCGTACTTGTTGGCCCTCATTCCGATTGTGATTTTCTACGTGATCTGTCAGAAACAGATCTTAAATGGAGTAGTAAACGGTGCGGTAAAATAAAAGACGGTACAAGGAGAGTAAATATGGGAATTGAATTTGAAAATGAGAAAAGAATTTTTACATTACAGACAGACCACACGACATATCAGGCAGACGCATATGGATTTCTGCTGCATCTATATTATGGGAAGACGGTCTACGGGGGAATGGATTATCTGCTGACCTATTATGACAGAGGATTTTCCGCCAATCCGTATGATGCGAACCAGGACAGAACCTATTCCATGGATGCGCTGCCACAAGAATTCCCGACAAGCGGAACCGGAGATTTCCGCAGTCCGGCTCTTACCGTGAAAAACAGTGACGGCACGTATAGCTGTGATCTGCGCTATAAGAGCCATCGGATTATAAATGGGAAATATTCTCTTCCGGGTCTGCCGGCGGTCTATGCCACAGAAGACGAAGCACAGACACTGGAAATCCTGATGGAGGACGCTGTGACAAAAGTGCAGGCAGTGCTTTTGTACGGCGTTCTGCCGAAATACGACATTATTACACGTAGCGTGAAAATCATCAATCAGGGCGAAGAAAAGATTCATATCAGCAAGGCAGCGTCTGCCTGCCTGGACTTTGTAAGTGGAGATTATGATCTGATCAGCTTTTACGGGCGCCACGCGATGGAGAGGAATTTCCAGAGGGTACCGTTAAGCCACGGGAAAC
>ERZ781275.1707-NODE-1707-length-12602-cov-3.000956_pt1 | contig 12602 bp, 10 predicted proteins | sample MGYA00375853_ERZ781275 | MGnify/ENA primary metagenome ERZ781275 (study PRJEB29790, sample SAMN03653691) | human gut metagenome | host: Homo sapiens | place: USA: Dallas, Texas | collected 2012-07-23 | study: EMG produced TPA metagenomics assembly of the Gut...
GGCGAACTGCTGGAGCAGTGGGTGAGCTTAGAAGGCGGCGCGTGAGCCGGTAGGACGTGGGCGGACCGCTATCAGCCGCGAGTGCGTGACCGATAGCGCCAAGAGTCGTCGGCTCCCGATGGCTCTTGTCAGGATCGGACGGTGCGAGGGCGGCGTGAAACCCCGCCCGCCCCTGCTGGGCGCTCGGCTGCTTCGGCTGCAACCCTCACCTCCCCTGCGCGCCGTCATGCGGCGTTTTCGGGCGATCGGGCGTGAGCAGGGGCGTGCGGGGTTTCATTGAGGCGGCGGTCGCCGGAGGTGGGGGAGGTCGCGGTTTCACGAGGCCGGGGCCGCGAGTCCCGTCAGGCGTCGGAGACGGGAACATCGACCCCCACGGCCTTGCTCAGGATAGGTATGCCAAAGGGGCGCAGCGCAGGCTCACCTACGCGAATTACGCAACGAAATTCGCGACTAAACTTGCGTAATTTGTGATGGGATGGGTGCGAAAATACCGTCCACAAGCCCCAATGAGACCGTTGGAATTGCAACGAAAAGTCGCGACGTTTGGACCGTGTTGCGAAAAGGCGTATCACTGGAGTCAACAGCGCGGCCACCCGGTCGCGACCGACCCAGTGAAGGCCCCTCAAGGGCCACGTTGTAAAGGACACTCCAATGGCAGACATGCCCCGCATCCTCGATTGCTCCGTCACCTCCTGCTCCTACAACAAGGACAAGAACTGCGGAGCCGCCGCCATCACCGTCGGCTACTCCACCTCCTGCACGACATTCATCCCCCTGACCGTCAAGGGTGGCCTGGAGCGCGCCAAGCCCTTCGTTGGCGCCTGCCAGAAGGCCGACTGCGTCCACAACTCCGCCCTCGAGTGCACCGCCGCCGCCATCTCGGCGATCGAGGCGGCAATCGCCTCCTGGGACGCCATCTCGCTCAGGACGTAGACGGTATCGCGCATCATCAGCGGCGGCTCCGCCGGGTTGAGCACGATAATCGCCTTGCCCTTGCCCGCGCCGCCCACTTTTTCAATCGCCTGCGAGGTGGTTTCGGTGAATTCGTCGATATTCGCTCGCGTGCCCGGCCCGGCGGATTGACTGGCGATGGAGGCCACGATCTCTGCATAATGCACTTTCGTCACCCGCGAAACCGCGGCGACCATCGGGATGGTCGCCTGGCCGCCGCAGGTCACCATATTGACGTTGCCCTGGTGGAGGTTGGCCGCGAGGTTGACCACCGGCACGCAGTATGGGCCAATCGCCGCCGGCGTCAGGTCGATGACGCGGATCCCCGGCTTCGCTTCGCGCAGCGCGGCATCGTTTTTGACGTGCGCCCCGGCGCTGGTGGCGTCGAAGACGAAGTCGATATCGGCAAACTCCGCCATCTGCATCAGGCCGCCTACCCCTTCGTGGGTGGTCGCTACCCCCATGCGCCGGGCGCGGGCCAGACCATCCGACTGCGGGTCGATGCCGACCATCACCGCCATTTCAAGATGCTGGCCGTGGCGCAGAATTTTAATCATTAAATCGGTGCCGATATTTCCGGAGCCGATAATGGCGACTTTACGTTTACGCATCACGATGTTCTTCTCCGGCGGCGACGAAGCGTGCCGCGACTGAGCCAATACCTTCAATATGGGCGACAAAGCTGTCCCCCTCGTTAATCGCCACCATCGGGCCTAGCGCCCCGGTGAGCACGATATCCCCCGCCCGCAGCGGTTCGCCGAGGCTGGCCATCTTGCGCGCCAGCCAGACCGCGGCGTTCAGCGGATGCCCCAGGCACTCGCTGCCCCGGCCGCTGGAGACCAGCTCCTGATTGCGGGTCATCCGCATGGCGCACTGCTTCAGATCCAGCCCCGCCGGGCGCTGCGCCGGGCCGCCGATGACGTACAGGCCGCAGGAGGCGTTATCGGCGACAGTGTCGACAAAGCCGATTGACCAGTCGCGAATGCGGCTGCCCACCACCTCCAGCGCCGGCAGCACCCATTCGATGGCGTGATACAGTTCATCAAAAGTGGTATCGGCATGGGGCAAATCATGTTTCAGCACCAGGGCGATCTCGGCCTCCACCTTCGGCTGCAGCACGCGGCCAAACGGCACGTCGGCGTTGTCGCCGTAGCACATGTCGGCAAACAGGGTGCCGAAATCCGGCTGGTTGACCCCCAGCTGCTGCTGCACTTTGGGATGGGTCAGGCCCACCTTGCGGCCCACTACCCGCCGGCCATGGGCCACGTGGTGCTGAACGTTCAGGCGCTGGATGGCGTAGGCGGCGTCGGCGTTGTCGACGCCGAGGATATTGCGCAGCGGGGCGATCGCCTGGCCGGTCCGTTCGGCGTCGCGCAACTGCTGCGCCAGCGCGTCAAGAGAAAAAGTCATCATCACTCCTTAGGCCCGTGCGAGGAAATTGAGCACCAGCTGATTAAAACTGTCGGCATGTTCCCACTGCGCCCAGTGGCCGCAGTCGCGGTAAATATGCAGCTCAGAGCCGGCGATCCCGGCGAGCAGGCGCAGCCCGGCGTCCATCGGCACGAAGCGGTCGTTGCGTCCCCAGACGATCAGAGTTGGCGCAGCGATCTCGCCCAGCCGCGGACCAAAGTCAGGGAACTGCTTCGGGTTGGCTTCGAGGCTCTTGACGAAGTTGTCCAGATGGTCGCGGCGCGACAGCATATTGTTCAGCCGCGCCTCGAACAGCGCGTCAGTGAGGTCGCGGGTGTCAAAGACGAAAATGCGCATCATCTTCTTCAGGTTTTCAATGGTCGGCTCGCGGTACAGGGCGTTCAGCAGCTTGATGCCCTCCGTCGGCATCGGCGTGAACAGGCTCATGCCGCCGGTCCCCCCGCCCATCAGCACCAGCTTAGCCACCCGCTCCGGCCAGCTCAGGGTGAAGGCCACTGCGCTGTGGCCGCCCATCGAGTTGCCCAGCAGATGGACTTTATCGATCCCCAGCTGATCGACCACGCTTTTCAAAATGCGGGCGTTGAGATCCGAACGCGAGCCGCTGTTGACGATCGAATCGCTCTTCCCCCACCCCGGACAGTCGAGGAGCAGCACGCGATAGCCCGCCTCGACCAGCGGGTCAATATTGCGGCTGAAGTTGGCCCAGCCGGTAGCCCCCGGCCCGGAGCCGTGGAGCATCACCACGGTCTCTTTCCCGTCGCCGCAGTCATTGATATGGATACGCAGCGTGCGGCCCCCTTCGTCGACGTTGAGGAATCGGCTGGTGGCGGCTTCGGTTTGCGGTTGATAGCTCATGTTAGTCTCCCGGTTAATCAAATCTCGGTGGTGGCGCTCAGCGAGCCGAATCCGGCGATCCACTCGGGGATCGGCCGGTAATAGCGGCCTTCGCTACGCCAGCGGCCAAAAGCGGATAGCGCGGCAAAGGCGGCCACCCAGGTCTTAATTTCGTGCGTCGATTTGCCGGCCATCGCCGACAGCTCGTCGTTGCCGATCGCGTCCAGTTCGCTCAGCCGCCCCTGCTCCAGCAGGCTCATAAAGCGGTTGTCCCACACCGGATTGAGGGGATGGAGCGAGCGCGGGTCCTCGGTAAACCGGCGGGCGGCGCTGATCACCCGCTGCTGGCGCAGCTCGCGTTCGTCCGGCGGCAGCTGTTTGCCGCTGCCGAGCAGGCGGTCGCGCAGATGGGCGTCGGCCTTCGCCAGCTCCGGCACCGGCGGCTGGTGCGACAGCCCGCCAGAGCCGAGGATCAGCACCCGCTTATTGAGGGTGTTGAGGAAGCGGCCCATCGCCTCGCCAAGCTGCCGGGTGCGTTGAAAACCCGGTAGCGGCGCGGCGACGCCGTTAATAAACACCGGCAGCACCGGCAGGCGATCCAGCCCACCCAGCAAAAACTCCAGCGGCTGGGCGAAGCCATGGTCCACCTGCATGTTGTACGACACCGCCAGGTCGATACCGCTGTTGAGCACGGCGTGAGCGCAGGCTTCTGCCAGCTCGGTGGGCACCGGCAGGTCGCCGGCGGCGCTGGCGAAGTCGCCGATGGCGGTGGCGCCGACGCCGAGGCAGAACGGCGGCATCACGTCATAGAAAAAACCGTTGTAGTGATCGGGGGCGAAGAGCACCACCAGTTCGGGATCGAATTCAGCGATCCGCCGCCGGGCGTCGGCAATCACCCCGTTGACCTCATCAAGGACCGCCTGTTCAGGGTCAACGAATCCCACCAGCGGGGTGTGCGACAGACAGTGCAGATAGGCATGCATATCAGGCCACCTTCTCTTCAGCGTGGGCGGTATCCCCGGCTGCGAGGGTCATTTTTTCCGCCAGGGCGGTCAGCTGCGCGCCGAGGGTTTGCGGGATAGCGAGGGCGGCGACAAAGCGGTCCGGCCTGACCACAGCGATGGCGGTGTGATGTTGCGCAAACCAGCTCTTCAGTCGGTTTTGCTTATCCCCCACCCGCAGCGTGCCCGGAGCGTTATCCTGCTCGCGGTGGATCTGCACCTCCGGCACCACCTGAATAAAGCGCACCCCTATCGCGCGCCAGCGAGCGATCTGCCCGGCGTCGAGCCCCCACTGCGGGTTGCAGCCCCAGCCGATAATGGCGAAATTCGCCCCGATAACCTCGTCGAGCAGGAGGCTCTCGCCATTCTCCAGCGTCACCTGCGGTTGAATAAACATTTTGCCCACCGGCGAGGATTTATCTGCGCCATCGGTCAGCAGCGCCCCCTCGCGATACTGCGGCATCGGCTTAAAGCGCATTTCGAGGAAGTAACGTTTCACCGGCGGCAGGTAGTTCAGCAGCCACGAGAGGCCATCGCGCACGGCCCCCTGCCAGCGCTTCGGCGGCGCCAGCACGTGGCCGGCGGTCACCGACAGGTCAATCATCGCCTTCGCGTGGTCGCGACGCTCCTGCTGGTAGCTGTCAAGCAGCGCCTCTCCCGCTTTGCCGTTGACCACCAGCGCCAGCTTCCACGCCAGGTTGAAGGCGTCGCGCATGCCACTGTTGTATCCCTGGCCCTGCCAGACCGGCATGATGTGCGCGGCGTCGCCGGCCAGCAGCACCCGGTCAATGCGAAAGCGCTCGGCAAGGCGCGCGTTATGGGTGTAGACCCGCTGGCGGATCAGTTCGACGCGATCCGGGTCCGGTAGCACTTTGCTCAGCAGGCGGCGCATATTGTGCGGCTCGCTGAGCTGGGCTTCGGTTTCCCCGGGCATCACCATAAATTCAAAGCGGCGCACGCCGTGTGGCAGCGCAGCGGAAACATAGGGCCGCACCGGGTCGCAGCACAGATAGACGTGCGGGGTGGCCAGCGGGTCGTTGGCAATATCGATGACGATCCACTGATTCGGCGCGGTCTTGCCTTCAAAGGGGACGTTCAGCGTACGGCGAATAAAGCTGGCGCCGCCGTCGCAGGCCACCAGCCAGTCCGCGCGCACCGTCTCCCGCTCGCCGTCCGGCCCTTTGATATTTAACGTGACACTGTCACTGTTCTGACTAAAGGCTTCCACCTCGCGGGAGAAGAGGCAACGGACCTGTGGGAAACGCTGCAGGCCGTGATACATCACCGCATCCACCTGCGGCTGGATAAAGGCGTTGCGCCGCGACCAGCCAAACTCATCGGTCATCGGCTGGATATCAGCAAAGCAGCGCCCCTTCGGGGTCAGAAAGCGCATGGCGTGCCACGGCGTGGTGTGCGGCAGCACGTCATCCACCAGCCCCACCGCCTGCATCGCCCGCAGCGATTCATCGTCAATACCGATGGCCCGCGGGTAATCGATCAGTTTGTCGAGTTTTTCCACCAGCAGCACGCTGATGCCCATCTGGCCAAGGTAGTTGGCCATCATCAGGCCTACCGGACCGGCGCCGGCGATGGCGACCTGGGCGGTATGCTGCACGGCGGGTTGAATATCGGGTGTAGATGTTGTCATTCTCAGCGACCTCACGACTCGGAAACGGCCAGACCGGTAGGCCATTTGTTAATCATGTGTAAACGTATTTTTATAATGGGCTGAGTATAGGGCGGGGGTTTTCGGCTACAATCAAAACATCATCGAATGTGCACCAGGTGCACAGCGCTGTTTATAAAGCGTTTTCAGGAGGGTTTGATGCATGACGATGGGTCCACAGCGTACAAAACGGTGCGCGGATTAAGCCGGGGTTTATTGTTATTAAAATTGTTAAATAAATTCGACGGCGGCGCGACGCCGGGCCTGCTGGCGGAGTTTAGCGGCCTGCATCGCACCACCGTGCGCCGGCTGCTGGAGACGCTGCAGGAGGAGGGTTTTGTCCGCCGCAGCCGCTCCGATGACAGCTTTCGTCTGACCATTAACGTCCGCCAGCTGAGCGACGGATTTCGTGACGAACATTGGATTTCTGCCCTCGCCACGCCGCTGCTCGGCGAGCTGCTGCGCGAAGTACAGTGGCCGACGGACATCACCACCCTCGACGTCGACGCCATGGTGGTGCGCGAAACCACCCACCGTTTCAGTCGGCTGTCGTTTCACCGGGCGATGGTCGGACGGCGACTGCCGCTGCTGCTCACCGCCTCCGGTCTGACGTGGCTGGCCTTTGCTCCCGACGCGGAGCGCGACGCCATTATCAGCATGCTGGCCGCCCGTCCGGAGGCGGAGTATCAGCTGGCCCGCGAACCGGAACGGCTGGCGGCAATCCTCGCCCGCACCCGCCAGAACGGCTATGGAGAAAACTACCGCGGCTGGCGGCAGGAGGAGAAAATCGCCTCTATCGCCGTGCCGGTCTGCAGCCAGCAGCGGGTCATCGGCTGCCTCAACCTGGTCTATATCGCCAGCGCCATGACCATTGAGCAGGCGGCGCAAAAGCATCTCTCTACGCTGCAGAGGGTGGCGGGCCAGATAGAGGCGCGCATGGAGGATCAAGAAGTGTGGTACGAAATGCCTTGATCGTAGTGAGGGTAAACGCGATCAACCATTGCGCCCGGCGTCGTTATATAATTTAATACACAACGAATTTTTCACGCCATTCGGGCCAGATCATGCCAAAACACCCCTTACTGCTGGGCCTGACGCTGCTCAGCGCCAGCCTGTTCACCGGTCAGGCCTTCGCCGACCGCACTGTCACCGACCAGCTGGGTCGCCAGGTCACCCTCCCCGACCACGTCACCCGCGTCGTGGTTCTGCAGCATCAGACGCTCAACCTGCTGGTGCAACTGCATGCCGCTGAGGATATCGTCGGCGTCTTAAGCAGCTGGAAGAAACAGCTCGGGCCGCAGTTCGCCCGCTTTATGCCCGAGATCGGGCAACTGGCGACCCCGGGCGATCTCACTCAGGTCAATATTGAAAGCCTGCTGGCGCTGCGTCCGCAGGTGGTTTTCGTCGCCAACTATGCGCCGCCGGCGATGATCGCGCGGATCCAACAGGCCGGGATCCCGGTGGTGGCCATTTCGCTGCGCCAGGATGCCGCTGGGGAAAAAAGTAAAATGAACCCCACCATGGCTGACGAGGAGCAGGCCTATAACGCCGGACTGGTAGAGGGGATCCGCCTTATCGGCGAGGTCGTCGAACGCCAGCCCGAGGCCGAGGCGCTGATTCACTACACCTTTGAGGCGCGTAAGCAAGCCAATGCGCCGGTGGCCGATATTCCCCAGAACCAGCGGGTGCGGGTGTATATGGCCAACCCCGATCTGAATACCTACGGCGCCGGCAAATACACCGGTCTGATGATGGCGCACGCCGGGGCGCTGAACGTGGCGGCCGCCAGCGTAACAGGCGCCCGTCAGGTGTCGCTGGAGCAGGTGCTGGCGTGGAACCCGCAGGTGATCTTCGTCCAGGACCGTTATCCGCAGGTGGTCAAACAGATAGAGAACGACCCGCAGTGGCAGGCGATCGATGCGGTGAAACATCACCGCGTGTGGCTGATGCCGGAGTACGCCAAAGCCTGGGGTTACCCGATGCCGGAGGCCCTGGCGCTGGGCGAGCTGTGGATGGCGAAAAAACTCTACCCTTCGCGTTACCAGAACATCGATGTGGACAGTAAAGCCAGGGATTACTATCAACGCTTTTACCGCGTAGCGTGGACGCCAGATGCCCGCTAACCACCGTCCCTGGCTGTTGCAGGGCAGCCTGGCGCTGGCGACGCTGGCGATCGCGGTCGCCTCTCTCTGTTTCGGCCAGTTCCCGTTAAGCCTGAGCGCCGTTGGCCACACCCTGATCCATCTCCCGCCAGGCGAAGGGGTGATCGGACAGATCGTCTGGTCGGTTCGCCTGCCGCGCGTGGTCATAGCTTTGCTGGCCGGGGGCGCGCTGGGGCTGTGCGGCGCTACCTTACAGGGCGTGTTCCAGAACCCGCTGGTCGACCCGCACATCATCGGAGTGACCTCTGGCTCCGCCTTCGGCGGCACGCTGGCGATCCTGTTGGGCGTCGGCGGCCTGCTGATGATGGCCTCGACCTTTTTCTTTGGCCTCGTCGCGCTGGGGCTGATTTACGCCCTCGCCGCCCTGCAGGGGCGGGACAGCACGCTGGGGCTGATTCTGTCCGGGATCATCCTCAGCGGCTTCTTCGCCGCGCTGGTCAGCCTGATGCAGTACCTCGCCGACAGCGAAGAGACGTTACCGAACATTGTCTTCTGGCTGCTCGGCAGCTTCGCAACCGCCAGCTGGCATAAGGTACTGCTCATGATCCTGCCCATGGCGGTGGCCGCCGGGGTATTGTGGAAGCTGCGCTGGCGAATCAATCTGTTGGCGCTGGAGGAGCGCGATGCCCGCAGTCTTGGCGTTCCGGTGGCCGCGCTGCGTCGCGCCGTGCTGGTCTGCTGCGCGGTGCTGGTGGCAGCGCAAGTGGCGGTCAGCGGCAGCATCGCCTGGATGGGACTGGTGGTCCCGCACCTCGCCCGTCTGCTGGTGGGCGCCGACCATCGTCGCCTGCTGCCCGCCGCCTTCTGGCTCGGCGCCGCCCTGATGCTGGTGGTGGACGATATGGCGCGCACGCTGACGCAGGCGGAGATCCCGATCGGGATCATCACAGCCCTGCTCGGCGCGCCGCTGTTTACCTTGTTGCTGGTGCAATCCCGACGCCGGAATACGCTCCAATGAACCGCTCATTGTCGCTGGAAGCGCTACGTTACGGCCACCGTCAGCCGCTCTTCGCCCCGCTCACGCTGGCCTGCCGTCCCGGCGAGATCTGGGCGGTGCTGGGCGCCAATGGCCGGGGAAAAAGTACTCTGCTGGATACCCTGACCGGCGTGCTGCCGCCGCTGAGCGGCCGGGCGCAGTGCGAGGGCGGCGTCGCCCTGGTTCCGCAGTCGTTTCGTCCCGCTTTCCGCTGGCGAGTGAGCGATGTGGTGCTGATGGGCCGCGCCCGGCACGTGGATCTCTTTGCCCAGCCGGACGAGGAGGATGCCCGGAGGGTTGAGCAGGCGCTGGCGCAGCTGGGGATTGCCGCCCTGGCCGGGGATGACTTCGACGCGCTCTCCGGCGGCCAGCAGCAGCTGGTGCTTATTGCCCGCGCGCTGGTCAGCGCCAGTCAGAATATCCTGCTGGATGAGCCCTGCTCGGCGCTGGATCTCGGTAACCAGCAGGTGGTGCTCCAGCTGATCGACGACCTCGCTCACCGCCAGACGCGCACCGTCCTGTTCACCACTCATGATCCGAATCATGCGCTACAGGTGGCCAGCCATACGCTGCTGCTTCTGCCGGAGGGCCAGTGGCTGGCGGGCGAGACTGCCGAAGTGCTGAGCGAAACGCACCTCCGGCAAGCATACGGCCTGCCGGTACGTCTGATCTACCATCCCGCGTCCGCGTCCCCTCTGCTGGCGCCGGGGTTTACTCTGCGTCGCTGAACGGCATAAAACCCGCCTGCCGGAGATACCCCTGGCCAACGTCGCCGAGGATAAAGCGATACAGGGCCAGCGCGGCGGGATCGGCACTGAGGCGCGCCAACTGGTAATCGCAGCGAATATTCCACGCTGCCGGGATGGTCAGGGTACGCAGATCGTCGCAGGAGGCCAGCGCGGGGGCATAGTGCGCGTAGCCGATAAACAGATCCGCCAGATTCTGGCGAATGAGCCACGCGCCGGCTATCTCTCCCGGCGGCACGCTCAGTGAGTCTCTGCCGCCGACCAGCGGCTGCGCCCGCCCGGCCATCGCGTTGCCCAACCCAGGACAGCGCGCCTCGATTCGGGCAAACAGTTGCCAGGTGTAATCTCCTGACGGATCGCATCCCGGCGTGGAGGTCGCCAGCCGCAGGCGGGGCGTGCTGAGCAGCGCCAGCCAGTCCAGGCCATCGTTGTCTCGCGACCGCCTGGCGGTCAGCATCAGCTGATTGCCGGCAAATCCCTGGCATTCCTGCGCCAGACCCGCCTGGAGCAGCGCCTGCGGGTGCGCCGCGTTGGCGGAAGCAAAAACCGCGCACGGGGTCCCGGCCTCGATCCGCTCGCGCAGCAGGCCGGCAGGGCCAAACTGCGCATCGACCGCCAGGCCAGTCTGCTGCTGAAAGTACGCCACCAGCGGCAGAAAAGCGCTTTTCAGGCTTCCCGCCGCCAGCAGCGTGAGAGGAGTGGACATCATAGATAGTCGCTATAAACCGGATAATATAGCGCTATATTACCCGGTTTGCCGCCACGTCAGTAGCGAATTTCCGCCAGCGCCCGGAGCTGTTCCGGGGTGGCTACCGGCAGGGCGAAAAAGCGCAGATAGGCAGGGATCATTTCAAACAGCATGTCGGTCCCGCGCTGGATGGGGCACTGTCGCGCCTGGGCGGCCCTCAGCAGCGGGGTGTACTCCTGGGTCATCACCACCTCCCCCACCCAGGTGCCTGGCGCCAGACGGTCAACGTCCAGCGGCAGCGGATCGCTGACCTTCATCCCCAGCGGCGTGGCGTTAACCACCAGCTCGTGTCCGGCCGGATCGCGCTGCATCAGGGTGATATCGAGCTGCGGATAGTGCTGATGCAGCCGTCCGGCGAGGGCGTGCGCCACCTCGGGCCGGGTATCGTACAGGGTCAGGGCGCTGACTCCCGCCGCGGCGAGGGAGGCGGCGATAGCCGACCCCACTCCGCCGTTGCCGACCACCAGCGCCCGCGTCCCCTCAGGATGAAATCCTTTGCGGCGCAGGCCCAGCACAAAGCCGTCGCCATCGAACATGTCCCCGGAGAGGCTGCCGTCCGCCTCGCGACGGATGGCGTTACAGGCGCCGGCGATAGCCGCCGTCGGGCTCAGGCGCTGCACCAGCTCGCAGGTGGTGATTTTATGTGGCATCGTCACCAGCGCGCCGATGATATTGGTCATCGTAAACAGCGGCGGAATAAACGCGGCATAGTCCTCCGGTTTGACCCCCATCGGCACCACCTTCACGTCCACCTGCTGGTCGACAAACCACGGGTTGTAGATCATCGGCGCCTTAAAACTGGCGGTCGGATAGCCAAGATGCGCTATCAGCCGCGTATTCCCACTAATCACCATGCCTTGCTCCTTTGTTTACTGCGATAACTCGATACGTTTGACGTCGCCGAGGATAAACAGATAGGCCACCACACCCAGCAGCGCGGCGCCGCCGATGTAGATCAACGCGTAGAAGAAATTGCCGAACCCGGCGACGATAAAGCCGATCACCAGCGGGGTGAGGATCCCCGCGAGGTTGGCGCAAAAGTTGAACAGGCCACCGGTAAGTCCGCCCAGCCCCTTCGGGGCGATGTCGGAGATCAGCGTCCAGCCGAGGCCCACCATCCCCTGGCCAAAAAAGGCAAACGACATCACCAGGATCACCGCCAGGTCACTCTGCAGCCAGTTGGCGGAGATGATACAGCTGGCCATCAGCAGGCCAGCGACGATCGGCAGCTTACGCCCCAGGTTGGCCGACCCGGTGGCTTTGAGCAGCTTGTCGGAGATCCAGCCGCCAAACATCACCCCACCGGCGGCGGCGACAAACGGCAGGATGGAAAAGAAACCGACCTTCAGCCACGGCATATGGCGTTCGGTGGCCAGCCAGGTCGGGAACCAGGTGAGAAAGAACACCAGCACGGTATTGCCGGCAAACTGACCGATGCTGGCGCCGATGATCTGGCGTTTGCTCAGCAGCTGGCGGACCAGCGGCCAGCTGAACGCCACCTGCTGGTCCGTCGGGGCGCTCAGGCCGCCGCCGTTTTCGATATGCTCACGCTCCTGCTGGCTGAGACGAGGATCTTCATGCGGTTCGCGGTAGCAGCGCCACCACACCAGGGCAAACAGAATGCCAACCGCGCCGACGCTGACGAACAGCACCCGCCAGCCGAAGCCATCCATGATCCAGAACAGCAGCGGGGCAAAGCAGGCCAGCCCAAGATACTCCCCCACGGTGTAAACCGCCGTGGCCTTCGCGCGCTCCTGTTGCGGGAACCAGGCGCTGACCACCCGGCTATTGACCGGAAAGCACGGCGCTTCGCTGACGCCAAGCCCGAAACGGCACAGCAGCAGCGTTTTCAGCCCCACCGCCATGCCGTGGAACAGGGTAAACAGCGACCACAGGGTCAGCGACAGAAAATAGGTGACTTTGTTGCCAAAGCGGTCAAGAAACAGCCCGCCGGGGATTTGCGCCAGGGCGTAGGTCCAGGCGAAAGCGGAGAAAAGTATCCCCATGATCGCTGGATCGATCCCCAGCTCAGCGGTGAGCTTTGGGGCGGCGATCCCCAGCACGGTGCGGTCGAGGTAGTTGATCAT
>ERZ781275.1709-NODE-1709-length-12599-cov-3.246732_pt1 | contig 12599 bp, 6 predicted proteins | sample MGYA00375853_ERZ781275 | MGnify/ENA primary metagenome ERZ781275 (study PRJEB29790, sample SAMN03653691) | human gut metagenome | host: Homo sapiens | place: USA: Dallas, Texas | collected 2012-07-23 | study: EMG produced TPA metagenomics assembly of the Gut...
GCGGGCTGAACTGGGGCAGCATCGGCCTGTTCCAGTTCGATTTCGTCGCCGCTCTGTTCGGCGGACAGGACAGCGCTTTCAGCCGCGTGATCTTCGCGCTCGTGGGCCTGGCGGCGCTCTGGTGCATTTCGCTCCTGTTCCGCGACACCCACGGCAAGGAATAAAAAGCCAAGGCCCTCTGAACAAGAGGGCCTTGACTTTTTTTACGCTTTGCCATATACTACACCCCAGGGGGGTGTTAACCGCATGATGGCAGATGAAAAGAAAGTCCTCCGCCTCCTCAAGACCGCCCGCGGGCAGATGGACGGCATCATTAAGATGGTGGAGGAGAACCGCTACTGCATCGACATATCCCAGCAGCTCATGGCCACCGAGGCCATTCTCAACCGCGCCAACAAGGAAATTTTGGCCGCGCACCTGAAGCACTGTGTGCAGGAGGCCGCCAGCGATGCCGAGCGCGGACAGAAGATCGATGAGTTCGTGGCCACCCTGGGCCGTATTTTGAAGTAGGGGCGGCCCTTGAACCCTCACGCACATTAGAAAGTCTGGTGAACCCTATGAAGCAGAAATTCAATGTCACAGGCATGACCTGTTCCGCCTGCTCCGTTCCCCGCGGCATGTCCCATGCCCCGGGGGGCCCAAAGCTTTTTATCTGCTCGGGCGAAACACCCGCAAGGGGTACGCCGCATCCGTACAGCGGCAGAGCCTCTAACGGCTGCGCAGTGAATTCGCCCGGCATCGAGGTTTTGCCTCCGGCAAAACGCTCGGGGCGCGCCATCCGGCGCGGATGGGCGGAGCATTCTCGCCTTAGAAAGTCTGGTGCATCCCTATGAAACAGAAATTCAATGTTACAGGCATGACCTGCTCTGCCTGCTCCGCCCACGTGGAGAAGGCGGTGCGCCAGGTGGAGGGTGTGGACAGCGTCAGCGTCAACCTCCTGGGCAACTCCATGCTGGTAGAGTACGGCGGCAAGACCGGGCCGGAACAGATCATTCAGGCGGTGACGGACGCCGGGTACGGCGCCTCCCTCCCCGGCCCCGCCGGGAAGGCCGCCCCGGCCGCCCGGCCCGCCGACGCCATGGAGGAGGAGCTGGCAGGGATGAAGCGCCGCTTCCTCACGTCCTTAGTGTTTCTGGCGCCCCTGTTCTACATCGCCATGGGGCACATGATGGGCTGGCCCCTGCCCGCCTTCTTCCACCAGCCGTCCAACGCCCTGGTGGTGGCCTTCCTCCAGTTCCTGCTCACCCTGCCCATCCTGTATATCAACCGCAAATACTATACGGTGGGCTTCAAGACCCTGTGGCACCGCGCGCCCAACATGGACTCACTCATCGCCCTGGGCTCCTCCGCCGCGGTGCTCTACGGCGTGGCGGCCCTGTTCCTCATCGCCTGGCACCTGGGCCGGGCGGCCTATGGCGCGGGCGACGCGGCCGCCGAGCTGGCCCAGGTGGAACACTGGGCCATGGATCTCTACTTTGAGTCCGCGGGCATGATCCTCACCCTGATCACCCTGGGCAAGTGGCTGGAGACCCGCTCCAAGGGCAAGACCAGCCAGGCCATCACCCGCCTGATGGATCTGGCCCCCAAGACCGCCATGGTGCTGCGGGACGGCGCGGAGGTAGAGGTACCCGTGGAGGACGTGGCGGTGGGCGCCCTCATCGTGGTCCGCCCCGGCGGCCGCATCCCGGTGGACGGGGTGGTCACAGAGGGGGCCTCCTCGGTGGATGAGTCCGCCCTCACCGGCGAGAGCCTGCCCGTGGAGAAGCTGCCCGGCGCCAAGGTGGCCGCCGCCTCCATCAACAAGTCCGGCTCCTTTACCTTCCGGGCCACCCGGGTGGGGGAGGACACCACGCTGGCCCAGATGATCCGTCTGGTGGACGAGGCGGCCTCCTCCAAGGCCCCCATCGCCAAGCTGGCCGACAAGGTGGCGGGGGTATTCGTCCCCGTGGTCATCGCTATTGCCGTCGTCACCGCCGCTGTTTGGCTCATCGCCACCGGCGGGGACGTGACCCGGGCCCTCACCGCCGGGGTGGCGGTGCTGGTCATCTCCTGCCCCTGCGCGCTCGTGATCTCCATTCCGCTCGGCTACTTCGGCGGCATCGGCGCCGCATCCAAGAAAGGTATCCTCGTCAAGGGCGGGCATGTGCTCGACGCCCTGCACAACATCAAGACCGTGGCTTTCGACAAGACCGGAACCTTGACTCGAGGCGTCTTTGAAGTAACCCGCGTCCTGCCCGCCGAGGGAGCTTCCGAGGAAGACGTGCTCAACGCCGCCCGGCTGGTGGAAAGCCGCTCGACGCATCCCATCGCCCGCGCCATCATGAAGACGGCTCCCGGCTCGCACGGTTTTGCTCTGGAAGCGGTGGAATCCAAGGAAATCCCCGGCAAGGGCCTCTCCGCCGAGCATAAGGGGCGGACGCTCCTCGTCGGCAACGCGCTCCTGCTTCAGGATGCGGGCATCAGCGTGCCCTCGCTCCCAGCCGGTCAGGGCAGCGTCGTTTATGTCGCCGTCGGCAATGCCTATCTCGGGGCCATTGAAGTATCGGACGTACTGCGGCCCGAATCCGCTCCCGCCATCGAATCACTGCGCGGTCAAGGTATTGAAAGGCTGGTCATGCTGACGGGCGATCGCCCCGAAAGCGCCGCCATCGTCGCCAAGGAATTGCATCTCGACGGGTACCGCGCCGGGCTGCTTCCCGAAGGCAAGGCCGCCGAGCTGGAATCGCTCGGCCCCCGTCAGTCCGTACTTTTTGTAGGCGACGGCATCAACGACGCCCCTGTACTCGCCATGTCCGGTGTCGGCGTGGCAATGGGCGGCCTCGGTTCGGAAGCGGCCATTGAAGTGGCGGACGCGGTCATTCTGGACGACTCGCCCTCGCGCCTGCCGGAAATGTTCTCCATCGCCGCCAAGACCCGCGTGGTCGTCTGGCAGAACATCGTCATGGCGCTCGGCATCAAGGGGCTGTTCATGATCCTCGGCGTGGTCGGGCTCTCCGGCCTCTGGGAAGCCGTTTTCGCTGACGTAGGCGTCGCCCTCCTCGCCGTCCTCAACGCGACCCGTACCGCACGTTAAGAGGAACAGGGGGAGAGAAGCATTGGGGAGGGGGAGGAAAAATTTTCTGAAGAAGGGGGGAGCACCCCCACGTTTCTCCTCCCCCTCCCCAAACCCCACCCTCTCCTCTTCAAAGACTTTTGTGTTTATCGAATCCCTGTTCAGAGTTTTCAATATGTTAAAAGATGAAGTACTCTCCTTCTTCCTTCCTCAATAATCCTTCTTCCAGTTCAGCCCCACCTCGGAACCCTGGGGCGTGGAAACGCCTTCGAGGTTAAGGTTGGGGGCGAGCTCAATTTCGACGCGGACGCCGCTGGCATCACCGTTCATCCCCTGCTCCAGGCCGACATAGACGTTGTCCAAGACATACTTGCCCACCTCAAGGGACGGGATGGAGTCCTCCTGCGCGCTGGCCCCGCTGTTCTGTCCCGGCGGCTGCAACAGGCCGACATTGCGGCTCGTCTGCTGCTTGGGCCCGTTCTGCATACTCCCGAACCGGAGCACGTCGAAACCGAGCGTGTCGCGCACTTCGCCGAGAACCCCCATGCCGCCGGAACCGAACCCCGACAGCGACGCGAGTTCGGCGGCAAGCTGGATCGCCTCCATGCGCCCGAGGCTGGATGCGCTCTGCCCGAACAGCACCTGCGCCACCACTTCATCCTGCGGCAGCGGAGGCTGGCTGGACAAGGTCAATGTCGGAGACGAGGCCGGGCCGCTTACGGTGGCTTCGGCGGTGATATTCGCCGCCGCGTAGGTGACGAGCACGTTGAGCAGCGGATCGGGCGGCGTGGCCCCACTGAACTCGACGTCGCCCCGGCTCAGGGTAAACTGCTTGCCGAGCAGGCTGAACTGCCCCCTGATGGAATTGATGGACCCCGTGACCACGGGATTCGTCGCGGGTCCGGAAACCTGAAGGTTGCCCTTCCACTCGCTCTCAAGCCCCTTGCCGCGCACAAAGAAACGGTTCGGGATGAGCACGTTGACGTCAAGTTTCGGCCCGGATCCGGAGGAGGAAGGGGTGCTCTCCTCCTGCCCGGCCTCCACGACGTTCAGCGTCGGGATGCTGGTGCCGAATGAGCTGACGATCTGGAACTGCCCCTTATTGACGGTGATGACCGCGCGAACATCGGGCGACGTCGCCGGCCCGACGATGTCCGCCGTGCCCGAAAGGGTGACGGAAAGATCGTTGCGGTGCAGCGGGGCAAGCTCCTTGATCGTCCCATGCAGCGAAAGGGGCAGGCCGGACGCCAGCGGACCGATAGTTCCGTTGACGTTGATCGCGCCGCCCTGCCCGTCCGTAGCGGAAAGGGACAAACGGGACATCCCTCCGGACTGGAGAGACGCATCAAGGTTGATGTCGGACAGGGCGAGGCCGAGAAGGATCTCTTCGAAGGCGGCCTTTTCGATCTTGAGCGACGCGGAAAGCTCGGGAGCGGACAGCGAGCCGGACAGCGTGGCATTAAGGGAGCCTTGCCCGGTGAGGCTGGAGTTGGCGAGCGGCACGAACCGCCACAGCGACGCCAGCGAGCCCTCCCAGTTGACGTTGCCGGAGCACGGCTTGTTCAGCGCCGGGGACGGCACGCCGGACGCGGAAAAACTCAAGGGCAGGGAAAGCGTTCCTGTGGCCGGAGAGGTCCCCATACCGTCCGTCTTCACATTGAGGACAAGGGCGGAAGACTGGAGCGTGCCGTTGATATCCACGGCGGCGGGGGGCATGTCGCTCTCCGGGAATGCGATGTTCCTGAGGGAGACGTCCAGCGTGCCCCTCGGCTGCGACGGCGTGCCGGACAGGGCGATGGCGGCGTTGAGCAGGCCGTCGGGCACGGGCACGTCCGTAAACAGCCGGGCCATATTGATGGCCACGTCGCGCAACCGGGCCTCAAGGGCGAGCTTGCGCCCGTCAAGGCTCCCCAAGGCCGTCAGCGTGCCCTGCGGCAGCACGGACAGATCGAGGTTGTCCACGGACAGCCCGTTGCCGAAGGCAATGTTGACGGGCCGATTCAAACGCACGCCCACAAGCGTCCGTTTCCGCCTGTCCGTGAACGTGAGGCGTTCCACCTGCGCCTTCTGCCCGGCAATGTCCACTGCCAATCTGATGTCGGCGGACGTCTTGCCCTGGAGGGCCACGGACGCCTGAAGCCTTTTCAGAGATCCGGACACATCGATCTTGCCGCTCCGCCAACGGAAATCGGACGCGGAGCCGTTCCCAAGGGAGGCGGACAGGCCGATCCCCTGTTTGCCGAACAGGTCATCCAGCCGAAGATTGCCCTTAAAGGTGCGCACGGAAAAAAGCGAACCGGCACTGAGCGCGCCGAACGACCAATCCGCGGCAAGCTGCTGGGTTTTGGCCTGCGAAAAAGACACGTTGGCAACCGCTGCGGAACCATTCAGGGGCACGCCGGTAAGCGAGGACAGCGCCGCCCAGTCCGTGACCGCCAGCCGGAACCCGCCATCCAGCCTCCGTTTGGCGGGCAGGGCGTCCAGCGTGCCGGAGAGCGCTATGCCGGGGGCGTCGAGCCTGGTTTTGTGCAGGCTGAAACGGTCAGCCGCGAACTGCCATTCCGTGGAAAAGCGCAAGGGCGCGCCCGCCTGCAGCGCCTTGACGGACGCATCCCTCAGCGTGGCGGCTACGTCGAGCGTCCCCTTGCCGCCAGCGGCCCCGACGGACGGCGTATTGAGGCGCACGCGCAGGCCCTCCAGCGTGGCCGTCTCCACGCCCAGATGCGGGCTGGCAAGCGTCAGTTCGCCGCCGGGCGAAAGCAGCGGCCCGGAAGCGCGGAGCTTGAGCTCAAGCGGGCCGGACAGGGAGGGAGCTATCCCCTTCAAGGAAGACAGCGCGAGGGACAAGGCCGCATCAAGTTTCTTGCCGTCGGTGGAGGCATTCCCCTTGCCGCTGAGCTGACCGGCTTTGAGCGTCAGATCGCTGACGGAAGCGGAGCCGGATTCCGGCTGCGCGCTGAACGATACGCCGAGCGAAGCCGTCTCGCCCACCGTATCCTGAAGTTGGGCAAGCCCCCAGCGCATATCCGCGAGCTTGAGGCTCAAAGTCCCGGCAAACGGCGATGACGCGGCGGCGCGGCGCACGTCGGCTTTCACGCCTACCGTGCCCGCCAGCTCACGGAACGGCGAATCCGTCAGCAACGCCGCCACGGGCGGGAACTGCGCCAGCTTGCGCAGCGAAGGCATATCCAGCCGGAGCGCCGCCGCAAGTTTGCCCGTCGCCGTTTCCAGCGAAGCGTCGCCAGCCAGAGCGAGCCATTCCGACTCCACGCGCAACGCCTTCACCGTGAGCGTTTCCGCCGTTTCGGAGGCTTCAACATGCAGCCTGATCGGCACTTCGCCGGAGCGTTCGCCTTCTTTGCCGTTTTTTGCGGCCTGATTGGCGGACATGGCCTTCCGGACAAACGGGCCGCCGAGGTTCACGGTCGCATCGGCCGTTACGGAAGGCTCGGAAAGCAGGGACCGCACGGCAAGCGTCCACGAAGACGCCACGTCCAGACGGGCATCCGGCTGCGCCGCATCCAGCACGATTCCCGGCACCGAGGCCTTCAGCACCAGCCCTGGCGCATCCAGCGTTCCGGACAGCGTGGCCTCAAGATTCGCCGAAGCCAGCGGCAGCCCGGCCTGCGCCTCACCCGTCAACGCGGCGACAAGCCGCATCAACGCATCGGGATCGCTCAACAAAACGGACAGATCGCCGCCGACCTTCGCATCATCGAAAAAGAGCCCGTGCCCGGCAACCAGCCCGCCCGGCACCTCCGCCATCAGCTCGGGCACGGAAAACCGCGCACCCGCCAGCGTCAGCAACAACCGCAGCGAGCCCTGTTCCTGGGCATCCTGCGCCCCCTGCGCCTCGTCTCCGCCATTTCCGGCAGCGCGAGGGACGGCAAGCCGCAGATCCAGCCCCACCGCCGCGTCGGGCCGCTCTTCGGGCTGCGGTCGCTTCACGCCGTCCGACAGCCAGCTTCCCTCGTTGCCGAGGCTCAGGGCGCCGGAGAGGGCCAGCAAAGGCTCAGCCGCCCCCTCAGCCTTCTCAGTTTGTGGGCGGTACAGCGTGGACTCCAGCTCACTCCGGAAATCCGTCAGCGGACCGGTGCCTTCCAGCGTCGCCTCAATGGGGATACCCGCCACGGCCTGCCCGAGCCGGAACCGCTCGATGCGCAGTTTTCCGACCGTCGCCAGCTTCAAATACCCCGCAATGTCCGAAGCCAACGGCTGCAAGAAGGAGGGCCGCAGCAGATCCAAGGGATCGGACGGCGGAGGCGGGGGATCGGCGGGCGGGAACTCAGGCACACGCAACATACTGGCATCGAGGACACTCAATTCCTCCACCAGCAGATGCCCTCGCAGCAACGCACCGGCACCGATGTGCAGCGTGGCTTCGGGCACATCCAGCCAAACGCCCTGCCCGTCCGCAAGCCGCACATCCCGCAGATGCAGAGAAAACGGCAGCGGGCCTTCCAGCGAACCGATCTGAGCTTCAATACCCACATTTTTCAGAACGGAAACAGCCGTATCCGCGATCCAGCGCTCTCCGGGCTGGGTGCGCAGAAATACCATGCCCCCGGCAAGGGCAAAAAACAGGACAAGGACAAGCCCGAGCAGGCTCCAGCCAAGGATGCGCCCGGCGCGCCGAAGGGAGGGAGGTACGGTCATCAGAACGCCTGCCCTATGCTGAGGTAAATCTGGAACGCCTTATTGTTGTCGCGGTCCTGCAACGGCGTGGCGATGTCGAGCCGGATGGGGCCGATCAGCGTATAATACCGGAAACCAAGGCCCACGCCCCACGAGAGATCGCGGCCCCAGTCGGGCATGGTGGTTTCATAGACCATGCCCCCATCCACGAACGGCACGATGCCGAACGACTCGGTGATCCTGAACCGGGCCTCAAGGCTCACGTCCGTAAAGGAGAGCCCGCCGAGCGGATCGCCGTTCCTGTCATGCGGGCCGAGCGACTGGTACTTGTAGCCGCGCACCGAGCCGCCCCCACCGCTGTAAAAACGCAACGAGGCCGGAATATTCCGGACATTTTCACCGGTGAGGCTTCCCGCGGCGGCGCGTCCGGCGAGCACAAGCCGATCCCACCCCGGAGACCAGTAGCCGCTGGCGTCCAGCCGGGTGCGCACGGTGGTCAGAGGGCCGTTGAACGTGCCCGTATACGGCGTCACCTCGAGGGTCACCCGCGTCCCGGTGGTCGGGTTCAGCAGGCTGTTGGTCGTATCCCGGCGCACGGACAGGGGAAAACCAAGCAGGCTGTACGTCCGCCTGCCCCGGTAGTTGTCCTTGAGGCTCCCCGCTTCCACCGAAACGCGCGCGCTGGCCCACCAGTTGCGCCAATCTTTGCGGAAGCGCCGCTCAAGGCCCGCCGCGAAAGACAAGGCACTCTGGTCGTAGGCGTCGGTCGTCTCGTTGATGGCCCACGCCTCGCCCACCAACGCCTGATCCCGGATGCCGAAGGCCGGTTTACGGAACGAGGCGTTCAGCGACTGCGAGTCTTCAGAAATAGGGGCGGTCACGCGGAGCTGTTCCCCGCCGCCGAACAGGTTGCGGTTCTCCCACGCCCCGCGCACGCCGAAACCCGTATCCGTCGAATACTGCAAGCCGCCGCTCACGGTACGCGGCGGCGCATCGCGCACGATAAGGCTTACCGGGGTGGTCCCGTCGCTCGTCATCCAGATCGGCATGTCAGAGCCAGCCGCCTTCTTCCCGGTTCCCCCCGCCGGAGGGTCTGCCGGAGGAGCCGGGGAAGGTGCATCGGAAGAATCCCCCAGAGGCAGCTCTGAAAAACCGGCCTCGGCAAGCGATCTGTCCGTCCACCCCGCCGCCTTCGCCTGTTCGGGAGAAAGGCGGGCGGGTTTCATATCTATGGCGCTGAACAGGCCGGTTTCCTGCAACGTGGTCCTGTATTCCTTCAACAGGTCGTCGTTCCAGTACTGCCCTTCAATCCACGGGCTCAGCTTGTTGAGATAATCCTCGTTGACCGCCGGAGCGCCGGGCGCATCGGGGTTGTCGGCCGGCCTGACGTTCTCTTCCTTGATCAGCACCGGCCCCATGCGCAGGAGCGGACCGGTTTTGATGAGCACGTCCGCTTCAAGGGTATGGGTGGAACGATCGATGATGTACCGGGCCTTGCCCTGTTCCGCGAGCGGATAGCCCGCCTTGCGCATGGCCGTCACCACCGAGGTAACGGCGTTGAGTACGGTCTGCGCCTCGGCGGGGCTTCCTTTGGCGAGCCCGAACGCTTCCAGCGTATCAGGAGCGTTTTCCATAAAATCGACGCCGCGGACGGACTCGGGCAAATCCTTGTCCACAGGTTCGCCCTCTGGCCCGGTGCGCTCGTAACGCAGCTTCGTCGGCCCTATCACATACCGCTCGCCGGGCCTCAGCGTGATGGAGGCTTCCGGGGGCTGCGCCTCCCAATTGATGTGATGGCGCACCGTACCGTCATAGTACCCCTGCGAATGCAAAATCTTGCGGGCCGTTTCCACATCTTCGAGGGCCCGGCGCTCAAGCCCCACGCGGCTGTCGGGGAGATCGTCATGCAGCCAGACAAGCTGGCTGTTCTCCCGAAGTTCCGAAACAAGATCGCCGTTCTGCGGGTCGGACTGGAGCCTTACGCTGTAGCGTATCGTCTTTTTGGCGGGATTGGGAGCCTCATCGGTCATGGGCTGCAGCGTATCCTGCTTGTTCCCCGAACCGAAAAGGCAGCCGGACAACAGCAGACACAGGGCGAATCCCACTGCATACGCACGGATCGCCCCATTCCGGAAAACAGAACGGACAGCCTTGCGGCACCATGAACAAAGTACGGATACGAGCATGACGGCATAATGAATTCGGGAGCAACGGACGTCAAGATGATAATCTCCACGGGCAGGGGCGTGTCCCCCGCACAAACGGGTTTCCCTTTTCCATTTCCACTTTGGACCTTTCCCGTAATGGATTGCGTAAAAGAGGAAACTGGAGCCAACCCTCTGTCGACAAAAAAGATAAAGCCATTCTCCCCTCATAGCCTCTCTCACCGTTCAAGATTCTTTTTATATAAATATATCAATATATTAAAAAATATACTTTCGTTTTGCACAGTTTTTTCTCCCCGTTCTAAAAAAATCGTCTGTTTACTTATACTCAACAAAGGCTTAGACGCTTTAGAATAGCAAAAGCGTCTTTTCCGTTCGGGAAGCCGCGCTCGCCGGAGGAGGGCGGGTACGGTCACGACGCCGTAACCTTCGATTTGCAGGAGAATGAGTCCCGTGATGGAACAGTTGACCAAAATCGTGTCCGAAATCAATGGGTTTCTGTGGGGAATGTACTGCCTGATTCCGCTGTTGTGCGGCGTGGGCATTTACTTTACCCTGAAACTGGATTTCATCCAGATCCGCCGTTTCGGCCTTGCCGTTAAGTCGACATTCGGCGGACTGACCCTGCACGGCGAACGGGCCGGAAAGCAAGGCATGAGTTCTTTCCAGTCCCTCGCCACCGCCATCGCCGCGCAGGTGGGCACAGGAAACCTCGCGGGCGCTGCGACTGCCATCGCCATGGGCGGCCCCGGAGCCATCTTCTGGATGTGGATCGCGGCCTTCTTCGGCATGGCCACCATCTTCGCCGAAGCCGTGCTCGCCCAGACCTACAAGACCACGGACGATCAAGGCCATGTCACCGGCGGCCCCGCCTACTACATCTCAAAGGGCCTCGGCAGTAAAAAACTGGCGGCCTTTTTCTCCATCTCCATCATCATCGCGCTCGGGTTCATCGGCAATATGGTCCAGTCCAACTCCATCGCCGATGCCTTCCAGACCGCCTTTTCCCTGCCTCCGCTGCTCATAGGCGTAATCATCTCCGCGCTCGCCGCGTTCGTGTTCTTCGGCGGCATGGGGCGCATCGCCGCCTTTACCGAAAAGGTCGTGCCCATCATGGCGGCACTCTACCTGCTCGGCGGGCTTATCGTCCTGTTAGCCAACGCCTCCCATATCATCCCGGCTTTGAAGATGGTCTTCGTGGGCGCGTTCGATCCCGCCGCCGCCACGGGCGGCATCATCGGCGCGGGCGTCAAGGAAGCCATGCGCTACGGCGTGGCCCGCGGCCTGTTCTCCAACGAGGCGGGCATGGGCTCCACCCCGCACGCCCATGCCGTCGCCAAGGTGAAGTATCCCGCCCAACAGGGCTTTGTCGCCATCATCGGCGTTTTCGTGGATACCTTTATCGTGCTGAATATGACAGCCTTCGTCATCTTCGTGACCAACTCCATCGACGGCTCCACCACCGGCATCGCCCTGACCCAGAAGGCTTTTGAAAGCGGCCTCGGTTCCTTTGGCATCACCTTTGTGGCAGTCTGCCTGTTCTTCTTCGCTTTTTCGACCATCATCGGCTGGTATTTCTTCGGCGAGCAGAACATCAAGTACCTGTTCGGCACCAAGGGCACGACGCCGTATCGCCTCATCGTCATGGGCTTCATCGTGCTTGGTTCCGTGCTGCAAGTGGACCTCGTGTGGGAGCTGGCCGACATGTTCAACGGCCTTATGGTCCTTCCCAACCTCATAGCCCTCATCGGGCTTTCCAAGATCGTCAGCATGGCGCTCAGAGACTACGACGCGAACAATCCCCGCTGACCCAACCCAAACGCCAAAGCCCGCCGGACAACCGGCGGGCTTTTTGCATTGTTCCGCCCGGTTACGGGAGCGCATGAGAGTTTTCAACGCTAATTCATTATAATCATTGAAGACAACATCTGCCTGCCGCACACTGAAACCAGTTCAGGAGCATAACACCCTTCAGTGAGGATACAAGGAATGACACAGGAAGCCGCCAAAAAAGAACGCGTGGCCAAGGTTATTGAAGTGTTGAACAAGGCTCGGAGCATGGAACTGTATGCCGTGCATCAGTACATGAACCAGCACTACAATCTGGATGACCTGGACTATGGCGAATTCGCCAGCAAGATCAAATTGATCGCCATCGACGAAATGCGCCATGCCGAACAGTTTGCCGAACGCATCAAGGAATTGGGCGGCGAGCCGAACAGCGAGCTGTCTTCCAAGATCATGAAAGGGCAGAAGGTTATGGACGTATTCCCCTTCAACGTGAAGGTGGAAGACGACACCATCGAAACCTACAACAAGCTGCTGGAAACCTGTCGCACCAACGGCGACAGCGTGAGCGCCCGCCTGTTCGAACGTATCCTGGATGAAGAACAGGTCCACGACAATTATTTCTGCAACATGGCCAAACACATTGAAACGCTTGGGAATACCTATCTCTCCAAGATCGCGGGCAGCGACTCTCCCGAAATTCCGAGCCGCGGCTTTGTCGACGCCGAATAAGCCCTCTCCCCGGAGCGCCTTCATCCCCTCCGAAGGCGCTTCCTTCCATACCCCTCGCAAAGAGCCCGTGCCGATTGCTCCTCCTCGGCACGGGCTCTTTGTATTGAAAGATTGGAGGGGGAGGGGGAAACTTTCTGGAGAAAGTTTCCCCCTCCCCCTCTCCAAACCTCTCCCCCTTCCTTCCCAAAGACTTTTGCGCTTATCGAATTCCTGTTCAGGGGAGGATT
>ERZ781275.1720-NODE-1720-length-12526-cov-3.411354_pt1 | contig 12526 bp, 9 predicted proteins | sample MGYA00375853_ERZ781275 | MGnify/ENA primary metagenome ERZ781275 (study PRJEB29790, sample SAMN03653691) | human gut metagenome | host: Homo sapiens | place: USA: Dallas, Texas | collected 2012-07-23 | study: EMG produced TPA metagenomics assembly of the Gut...
GGTTCGCGCGTATTTCGCGGAGGTGCTATGTCTGAGAAATGGTGGTGCCGCCCGCGCGACCGTCGGCAATGATGCGCTTGATCGGAAGCGTATCCTGCCGCTGCACGGGCGTGATGCGAACTGGCCTTTTGCGGACATTGCCAAACGGTTCAGGCTCATCGATACGCCAACCATACCGGTGTATATCCCGCTGCCCGGTGAGGGGTCGCTCTTGTGCGAACGATTGGAGCGTGGCGATATGGATCGCACGCTGTTTCGCAAACTCGGCAGATACGCGGTCAATGTATGGCCGCGGCATCTCGAACAGTTGAAGTCGGTGGGGGCGGTATTGACGGTCGGGTCGGGAAAGAACGACGAAGAGGATTGCTTCGTTCTGCGTGATATGGACCTGTATTCGGCTCGTCTGGGGTTGAGGCTGGACGACGCGACCGCTGATGGCATCTTCGTGTGAGGAGTCCGTGTGTCCGGTCTTGGATGCGACCGGACACACGGGCGTTCCGGCTCCGCGCAGATAGAGACCAATAAATTTCAATCCACGCTCCCTGAGGGGAGCGACCGTAGGCATCAACAAATATGCGGTGCCTCTCTTCGACGGCGTGTGGAGCGCCCTCACCATGATACCAGCCAGGTCGTGCATCTATTGAAGATACCTGATTTCTTATTTGTCTCTATCTTAATGATGTGGTATGTTGGAGTCGTCAACGACGAAAACACCTCGATGAAAGGAGGGAAGATGTCAATACGTTTGGAAGTATGGGGTGAAAACGCCCTTTTCTCGAGAAGCGAATTTAAAACGGAGCGCGTCACCTATGACGTCATGACGCCATCCGCGGCGCGCGGAATACTGGAAGCCATATTCTGGCATCCGGGCATGCGCTGGCGAATCGACAGGATTTACGTGCTCAACCCCATTCGATTCGACAGCATACGCCGCAATGAGGTCGGTAGAGTCATCGATATCGGCAAGATACGAGCGATGGCGGAAGGACGTGGGGATGGCGGTGCCATATATACCGCTGAATCCATCCAACAACGCTCGTCCACTATCCTGCGTGACGTCCGATATGTGATAGATGCTCATTTCGAGCTCAACCGGGCGAAACTGTCGTCGACGGATTCGGCGGAGAAATTCCAGAGCATGTTCATGCGGCGTGCGGCCAAAGGGCAGTGCTTCCATCACCCGTATTTCGGCACGAGGGAATTTCCCGCGGAATTCCAGTTATGGCAGGAATCCGGCGATCCCGTCGGTTTCGAACAAGGGCATCGGGACCTGGGCTACATGTTGTACGACTTTGATTATCGCAATCCGGCTCATCCCGCCCCGTTGTTCTTCCGCGCCGAACTGGATGATGGCGTGTTGGACGTCGAATCCGTGGAGGTCAGATCATGATCATCAGCGATCTGTGCGATGAATACGCCGTTCTGGTGTCTCAGAATAAAGCTCCGGCCTATGGGTATGACAACACCAACGTCCCATACGGGTTGGTCATCGACGATGACGGTACCTTGGTCAGAGTCCGACCATTGGGGGACTTCAGCGGGAAGAAGCCCGTCAATATCATTCCGGTGCCGGCTCGTTTCCCCCGTTCATCAGGGATTGTGGCGAACTTCCTCTGCGACAACGTCACGTACCTGCTCGGCTGCGACACCAAAGGGAACGCCAAGCGTTCGGCGCAGGCGTTCCAAGCGTGTGGCGAATTGCATCGACGCATACTCGATGGCGTCAAGGACCGTGCCGCCTCCGCCGTATGCGCCTTCTTCTCGAAGGCGCCGCAATGGCAGACCGCCCAACGACTTATGGGGGACGAGGCATGGAAATCATCGGTGACGATGAACTTCGCCCTGGAATATGACGATGGAGGGCGGACGATATTCGTCGGAGAGCTTCCGAGCATACAAGAGGCCTGGGATGCCTATTACGGGCGGGTGGACGATGCCGATGAATCGGCACTGGTCTCAAGTCTGGTTTCCGGCGAACGCATCGTTCCGGAAAAGGTCCATCCCAAGATCAAAGGTGTCGCGGGAGCCCAACCATCAGGTGCGTCAGTGATATCATTCAATGCCCCGGCATTCTGCTCGCATGGCGCCGAGCAAAATGAGAACGCTCCGATGAGCAAGCGGGAGGCCTATGAATATACGACGGCGTTGAACACCCTGCTCGCCGACCGTGATCGGGTCCAACGCATTGGAGGCGATACCGTCATATCATGGGCTCGTTGTGGCGATAACGCATATCGTGACGTGTGGGACCAGTATATGGGACAATCCGGCGGACTGAGTGAAAAAGTGGTCGTGGATGCCACACGTGCGCTGGCGCAGGGAAAACCTTACGACTACGAGGACATTCACCTCAGCCCGGATGAACAATTCCATATTCTCGCGCTGTCCCCCAATGCGGCACGTCTTTCGGTTCGGTTCTATCTGACCGATACGTTCGGGGCGTTCGCGCGCAACATTGATCGGCATTATCGAGATACCGCCATCCGACGCCCCGTCTACGATTCGACGACCTTCCTGCCTACATGGAGATTGTTGAATCAGACCATACGAACACAAAGCAAAACCGCGAAAGTGTCACCGCAAATGGCGGGTGCCGTCATGAAAGCGATACTTGAAGACACGCCGTATCCGATGACTCTGATCAACGCGGTGGAGCGTCGGATCAATGCCGAACATGATATTTCGCCGGATAAGGCGGCGATCATCAAAGCGTATTACCTACGCGCAACAACCAATGCACAATTCAAGGAGGTGCTACGGATGGACATCAATGAAGAGAGCGGCTACCTGCCGTATGTGCTCGGCCGCATGTTCTCCATCTACGAACAGATTCAGTTGGCCGCCATACCCGGTATCAATACCACGATCAAGGACAAGTATTTCACCAGTGCATCCACGACTCCGGCCCGCATCTTCCCGATTCTGGGAGATCTCGCGGCGAAGCACATGCGGAAAACCTGGAAGTCGGAAGGACTTAAAGTCAAGTTGGACAAGGCCCTGGGCGAGTTAACCGGGAGAGTGGGGGACCGTTATCCCTCCCGTCTTTCCCTGGAGGAACGCGGCGCATTCCAACTCGGATATTATTTCGAAAATCAGAAACGATTCGACAAAGCCAACAAGAACAACAACGAACAGGGAGAGAACAATGACTGACCGTAAACCCATCGAGAACCGTTATGATTTCACCATCCTCTTTGAGGTGAAGGACGGTAATCCCAACGGCGACCCGGACTCCGGCAACATGCCCCGAGTCGACATAGAAACCGGTAATGGCCTGACGACGGATGTGTGCGTCAAGCGTAAGATTCGCGACTATGTGCAGACGGTCATGGGCGAGCAGGCCCCTTGGCGAATCTACATCCAGAACAGGCAGACGCTCAATCGGTTGGACAGCGAAGCGCTCAAGGCGGAACATATCGACACCAGCCTTGAAAGCAAGGACTTCGCCAAAGAAATCAAAGCTCTGAAGAAGACCGATCCCGAATTGGATCAGCGTCTGCGCGACTATATGTGCGACCAGTTCTTTGACATTCGCACCTTTGGCGCGGTGATGACCACATTCGTCAAGGGTAGTCTGTCGTGCGGTCAGGTGCGGGGTCCGGTGCAGCTCGGGTTCGCCCGTTCCATCGATCCGATCAGCGTTCAGGAGATATCCATCACCCGTATCGCCGTTACCACGGAAGCGGATGCCGCCGAGAAAAACAACACCATGGGCAACAAATTCATCATCCCCTATGGCCTCTACCGTATGAACGGCTACATCTCCGCCAAGCTCGCTCAGAACGTCACCGGTTTCTGCGATGAAGACCTCGATGTACTGTGGCAAGCGATTCTGAATATGTTCGAGTTCGATCGCTCTGCGGCGCGTGGCAACATGGCGGTTCGCAAGTTGTACGTATTCAAGCACAGCAGCGCGCTTGGCGATGCCCCCTCGTGGAAGCTGTTCGACAGCATCAACGTCCATAAGCGTGCAGAAGTGGATGCGCCCCGCGATTTTGCTGATTATGAGGTTCGAGTGAATCGTGAAGCCATTCCGGAATCCGTCAGCCTGACCGAAATGGTCGATCACGCATTGTGATTCCCCATGCAAATCGGAGATCGTCATCGCAATGGCATCATGTCGTTGTTTTTGACGATCTCCAGCTTTCGAATCGCATATGCCGGTGATCCCATTGCGTGAATTGTTGAAGAGAGAGGCATTGTATGCATACACAATCAGAATATCCGGAGGATGACTGGCTGGCCCTGTCTGGTCTTCAGCACTTTGCATTCTGTCGTCGGCAGTGGGCGTTGATTCATATTGAGCAGCAGTGGCAGGAGAACTATCTCACCACTGCCGGTCATCTTGAGCATGAGCGTGCGCATGATTATGAGCAGTCTGAATCTCGTGGAGATACCCTCATTATGCGAGATCTGCGTGTGTTCTCGCGTCATCTTGGTATTACAGGCGCTTGCGATGTCGTGGAGTTCCATCAGTTCGATGATGGTGTTCCTCTACAGGGCAGGAATGGGCTATGGAGCGCATATCCTATCGAATACAAGCATGGGCAATCTAAAACTGTGGATGCTGACCGTCTGCAACTGTGCGCTGAAGCCATGTGCCTGGAGGAAATGCTTTCATGCGAGATTGTTGAAGGAGCCTTGTTCTATCAGCGGACACGGCGACGTGAACGAGTGGAGTTAACAGAGGAACTTCGTGGCACAGTGGTAGCCATGGTTCAAGAAATGCACCAGTTGTTTTCGAGAGGACATACTCCTCGCGTAAAGCCGCGGAAGGCATGCAGCGCATGTTCGTTGAAAGACATTTGCCTGCCGGAGCTGTTAAAAGCAAAATCGGCCGAGCAGTACATACATGCTTACGTGAATGAGGAAACGTCATGAAGCAATTGTTGAACACCTTATTTGTTACCAGTGAAGACGCTTATCTCTCATTGGAGAACGACAATGTTGTCGTGCAACGTGATAAAACGGCATTGGCCAAGATTCCACTGCGTTCATTGGAACAGATTTTGAGTTTCTCCTACAAAGGTGCATCTCCTGCGCTAATGGGCCAATGTGCGCAGACCGGCACGGGATTGTCTTTTTATACGCCGAGAGGCAGATACCTTTGTTCGATTCTCGGTGAGAATAATCGTAATGTGTTGCTGCGGCGTTCTCAGTACCGTTTTGCCGATGATACAGATTCCTCAGCTAGATTCGCTCGTTCTTTTGTCATTGGAAAGATTTTCAACAGTCGTTGGGTGCTGGAACGTACCAAACGTGACCATAATTTACGCGTCAATGTTAAAAGGCTTAGCGGTCAAAGCCAGGCTCTGTCTGGATATCTAAAGCAGGTGTCTGGTTGCAACGATGTTGATGCCATCCGAGGTCTGGAAGGTTTAGCTGCCAAGGATTATTTCTATGTATTCGACGATTTGATTCTCCGCTCAAAAGATGATTTCTTCTTTGAACAGCGCAGTCGCAGGCCACCACTTGATCGTATGAATGCACTGTTGTCGTTTTCCTACTCCTTGCTTACAGGGGATTGCCTTGCTGCACTGCAAGGGGTGGGGCTTGATCCATATGTAGGTTTCTTGCATGTAGATCGACCTGGTCGACCGTCCTTAGCCTTAGACCTCATGGAGGAGTTTCGTCCTGCTCTTGCTGATCGATTTGCGCTAACTCTGGTCAATCTTGGGAGTATTTCAGCTGGTGATTTTGAGCAGCGAGAGAATGGTGGCGTATTCCTTAATGACGCTGGGCGGAAAACCGTATTGGCTGCTTGGCAGAAGCGCAAACAAGAAGTGATTACTCATCCGTTCTTGGGAGAAAAGATGCCGTGGGGCTTGATTCCATATGTTCAAGCTTTGTTGCTGGCAAGAGCTATTCGTGGGGATATAGACGCTTACCCGCCATTCATGTGGAAGTGATAGGCCGTGAAGCTGCTGATGAAGGAGATGACTGATGCTTGTTGTGGTGACATATGATGTGAATACTGAAACATCCGCTGGTAAAAGGCGTCTACGTTTAGTGGCAAAAAGCTGCATGAAATATGGGCAACGCGTGCAAAATAGCGTTTTCGAATGTAGCGTTACTTCTGCGGAGTATCTCACGCTTAAGCATGATCTGTTGAGCATTATCGATGTCAAAACGGATAGTTTGAGATATTACAATTTGGGAACGAACTATTCACGGCGCATTGAACACTTAGGCGTTCAACGTCATGTTCCCGTTGATGGAGTCATGATGGTATGACTTCTAAACGACATGCAGTGCGACCCTGAAGCAGTCATGAGTTACAGGTAGGTTCGCACCTTTTTTGTGCGGAGGAAATTAAAACTGGAACCCTGATGTAATTTCGGATTGTTGTTTGATAATCGAAAAGTGTAGTCAGATAGAGTTTGATCTTTGCATTTGGACGTATTTGGGGCGGTGGGGAACTGATGTAATATGTGTATCAGCCGAGATGAGGTTTTGCTTGAATCATTATTTGGTCAAAAATGTCTCATTTCTGCGGTCGCTCCCCGCAAGGGGAGTGTGGATTGAAATAATCAATTATATTTATCTGCGCAACGTAAATTCGAGTCGCTCCCCGCAAGGGGAGTGTGGATTGAAATTACAAAACCACCGCAAACAATTTTTCCGAAAAAGGTCGCTCCCCGCAAGGGGAGTGTGGATTGAAATTCCTCCTGCATGAGCGACACCACGTCATACGACGGGTCGCTCCCCGCAAGGGGAGTGTGGATTGAAATTACATCCCCGGATACAATGAGGCCGGAGCGAGTAGTCGCTCCCCGCAAGGGGAGTGTGGATTGAAATATTGCAGCGTGAATACGCCACGCGGCAAACCAAGTCGCTCCCCGCAAGGGGAGTGTGGATTGAAATACTTGGCTGCGGGATAACGGTTACTTATATAAATCGTCGCTCCCCGCAAGGGGAGTGTGGATTGAAATGCCTTCAGCCAGTCGGCACGAACCACCACATCCGGTCGCTCCCCGCAAGGGGAGTGTGGATTGAAATTGGCAGATGCAGGAAGCGTATGTGAGAGGCACGCGTCGCTCCCCGCAAGGGGAGTGTGGATTGAAATAGCGTGTCCGGAAAGAAGAGTGTGACAGTGGCCGGTCGCTCCCCGCAAGGGGAGTGTGGATTGAAATATTTGTTGATGGAGCTTGCGTTGAACCGTTTCAGTGTCGCTCCCCGCAAGGGGAGTGTGGATTGAAATTCCAAGAGTTGGCGGAAGTTTTCAAGGTCTTCCTGTCGCTCCCCGCAAGGGGAGTGTGGATTGAAATGACGTGGATGTCGTTGATGTCGAGCATGTCCACGTCGCTCCCCGCAAGGGGAGTGTGGATTGAAATACCCGGTCGGCCAGATCGTCCAATTGTCTGGCCTGGTCGCTCCCCGCAAGGGGAGTGTGGATTGAAATATCAAGGACCTCCAGCATTTCCGCAAGGCCGCGTCGCTCCCCGCAAGGGGAGTGTGGATTGAAATAATGGCTTGAAGCCCACGTAATCCACTCGCCGCTCGGTCGCTCCCCGCAAGGGGAGTGTGGATTGAAATTCCTTTCCGGTGACGATTGCGACGACCCATACCCGTCGCTCCCCGCAAGGGGAGTGTGGATTGAAATCACTTGAAAATCAGCGTTCCGCAAGGCTGCAATGTCGCTCCCCGCAAGGGGAGTGTGGATTGAAATGTAATTACGTATATTAAAAACCGTCGAAAGGAAGTCGCTCCCCGCAAGGGGAGTGTGGATTGAAATAAAAATGCGGCTCCTGAGATTGCGGGACTCATGTCGCTCCCCGCAAGGGGAGTGTGGATTGAAATTCCCAACGTTTCACCGTCAACACGGCATTGCCGGTCGCTCCCCGCAAGGGGAGTGTGGATTGAAATATGTCGGCCAACTGCATGGTCTGCTGGTTGCCGGTCGCTCCCCGCAAGGGGAGTGTGGATTGAAATGAGACAACAGTGAGGGTTATCAGCGATCACGACGGTCGCTCCCCGCAAGGGGAGTGTGGATTGAAATATGAGCGTGTTCGCACAAAACAATACCCCCAAACACGTCGCTCCCCGCAAGGGGAGTGTGGATTGAAATCACAGCATGCAATGGGCGCGCACGTCGGACGGAATGTCGCTCCCCGCAAGGGGAGTGTGGATTGAAATCACGTTGAGCGCTGCGATCACCTGAGGGGTTGCGAAGTCGCTCCCCGCAAGGGGAGTGTGGATTGAAATATCACACGCAAGGTGAACTTTGGCGTGGAGGTGGTCGCTCCCCGCAAGGGGAGTGTGGATTGAAATTTCGACCTTGACACTAGGGTGCCTGTAGGCGTATTGTCGCTCCCCGCAAGGGGAGTGTGGATTGAAATTCCCACACGGTCTGCTCCACGGCCTTGCCGTACCGTCGCTCCCCGCAAGGGGAGTGTGGATTGAAATACTTACGATGTGCTGGACAAGGCGCATGGAGAAGGTCGCTCCCCGCAAGGGGAGTGTGGATTGAAATATGATGAACTGCCTGTACATGCTCGCCATCATCGTCGCTCCCCGCAAGGGGAGTGTGGATTGAAATCTCGTAGTGTCCTACAATATGGCCGCCAAGCTGGGCGTCGCTCCCCGCAAGGGGAGTGTGGATTGAAATTGGTGTTCTGGTGTTTGTCCCGATGTCACACGCGTCGCTCCCCGCAAGGGGAGTGTGGATTGAAATGTATCTTTTTCCGGCTTTGGTGGCGTATTGGCGGAGTCGCTCCCCGCAAGGGGAGTGTGGATTGAAATAAGTTTGGCGAGCTCATACCGGACGGCCTCGCTGGTCGCTCCCCGCAAGGGGAGTGTGGATTGAAATTGCATGTCCTTTAGGACGCTCAGATCAGGCTTGAGTCGCTCCTCGCAAGGGGAGTGTGGATTGAAATAGGAACCAGCGTTGGGACGAATATTCCAGCAAGGTCGCTCCCCGCAAGGGGAGTGTGGATTGAAATTTTTGGACCGTTTGGTCAAGCGAAGCGTGCCCGGGTCACTCTCCTTACGGAGAGCGTGGATTGAAATCGGTGTCTGCGGCGTTCCGGCCACCGCGTGGATGTCGCTCTCCCTGTTTATGTCCAGTGTTCTCCGTACATGCGGGGATGATTCCGCATGTACGGGACTGTTAGTATCAATGACAATCCGAGGGGGTGAAAACGAGTTTATGGGCACGCGTGCGGAGTCTCAGATGCGCAGAACTCCTCACGCGGCACATATCACAATCCCAGCCAGGCGCGTAGGTCACGAATTTCCTGATCGCAGATGCCGTGGCCCATTCCCGGATATTCGAAATACGTGAGATTGCCGGTTTGCGCAAGTTTGTTGTGCGCGCACTGTTGGTCGGCTAAAGGAATTGTGCGGTCTTCGCTGCCGTAGCAGAGTGCGAATCGCGTGCGTCCGGTCGCGGGCAAAGGCTCAGCGGTTTCGCCTTTGAATGATGGGCTCATCAGAATCGCCCTGTCGAACGCATCGGGATGTTCCGCAACCATGCGATACGACAGGTATCCGCCCTGCGAAAACCCGATCAGTACCTTGCGGAAATGCGCGTATGCGGGCGAATCCAGCAATCGTACGACAGCGTCGCCTACGGCACTGCACTCACGTCGACGCTCTTCTACGGAACATCCATCTGGATACCAGTAGTAGCTTCCGATGTAAGGACGTTCGTACGTGCCTTGGAACGACAGATAATTCGGATGCTGGGCAGGAGCAATGGAGTTGTCCGTTGAAGATGCGTCTTGCTTCGGAACATCATAAATCGCATCAATAATGCGGATCATCTCATTTTCATCATTGCTGAATCCATGAAATCCCAAGAACAGCAGATCATCGCCGGCTATTTCGCAGGCGGCCGTCTCAATGCTGGTACTCACGTTCAAACGCATGTCATCCTCCCATCGCATGTCGATAGTATGCAGATTTCCAGCGGCACCATAACGGTGGACAGCGAAGTGGGGAAGGGCACGACGTTCACCGTTATGCTGCCGTTGGTTGAGGAAAACACTGAATATGTGGCGAAGCCTACAATAATCCGTCGGCGTGCAATGCGTTGAACATGCGGTCCAGGCATTCGACCAGCAGCGGATACGGCATTGCTATGTTCACGCGCACGCATCCGGCACCGGTCTCGCCGCATGAACGCCCGTCGGTCAACGCCACTTGCGCCTTCTCAAGGAAGTATGCGGCCGGATCGTCGATGCCAAGCGGCGAGAAATCAAGCCATGCGATATATGTGCCCTGCGGTTTGATATAGCCGACGCCGGCGAACCTTTCACGCATCTGCTCGTCGAACAACGCCAAATTCCTGCGCACATAGGCAAACGCATCCTGGAACCACAGGTCGCCTTCGTTATATGCGGTGGTGGTGGCGATTGCGCCGATGGTGGCGGTCTGATGTTCGCTCCACTCCGCCTTGACCGCCCACATGTCACGATCCGCAGGATTGGTAAGCAGCACCTGCGCGCACTTCGTGCCCGGAATATTGAACGATTTCGACGCGCTGGTAGCGGTCATCGACTGTAATGCGGCCTGCTCGCTGATGGTGGGGAACGGAATGTGCTTGCCCTCAAACACGAACGGCGCATGAATCTCATCATTGAAAATACGCACGTCATACTGTGCCGCAAGATCGCTCAGACGCAGCTCCTCCTCCAAGGTGAGCACTTTGCCGATCGGGTTGTGCGGGTTGCAGAGCACGAACGCATGGCATCCGGCCGCAAACGCGCGTTCGATGGCGTCGAAGTCGAACACCCATTGCGCCTCTCCGGTTTCGGCGTCGCCGCTTTGCAGCATTTCGATTTCGATCACGTCAACGTCGTACAGTTTCGGAACGCTCAAAAACGGCATGTAGGCAGGCGTCGGCACGATCACGCTGTTGCCCGCACCGACCAGTTCACGCAGGAAAAGCTCATAAGCTTCGAGTACGTCGGGAACCACGCGAATAATGCTCGGATCGACATCCCATCCGTAATGCGAGCGTTGCCATCCTGCGCATGCTGCTGCCACGCGCTGTTTCCAGGGTTCGGGAATGTAGCCGAGTTTGCAATGGCCGCAGGCGTTGTCGATGGCTTCTTGGATGCAGGGAGCCAGGCCGTAGTCCATTTCGGCGATGAACGCGCCGATGCAGCCGGGGTAGCGTGTCCACTTGTCGGAGCCGACTGCGGCAAGATCGGCTGCGGTGGTGTGGTCGATGGCGTCGGCGTCAAAGCCGGAACCGGTACGATGCTTCATTTCCATGATTTCTTCCATGGTTCCAGCATGACGTACCGATGCTTGCACGAACAGTGTGTTCTTGTACTGAAAGCAAAGACTGTTATGAAGTTTTCTTATATCAGATGCTTTTGCTATTCAATTATTAATCTGATTATGATGATATAGCAAAATACTGGAAACAATTGTTTGCTGCAGTATTCCGCGATTGCGAATAAGCACGGATATCAAACGATGAATCAAATGTTTTCCAAATACTGGTGTGATGCCCTTTCGATTTCGTCTTTGACGCGGGTCACTGCCGGTCGGTCGTCCGCTTTTCTTGTGACGAAACAGACTGTGCGGAATGCGTTGTTGTCGGCGATTGGCAGTGCGGCCAAATCGGGTTGGATTCCAGCGGTTGTGGCTAAGCGAGATATGATCGAGACGCCCATGCCAACTTCCACCAGATTCTGCGTGGCCCAAAAATCGTCGGTCGAATGTGTGATTTCCGGTGTGAAGCCGGCGGCACGCGCCAACGACACCAGATTCGCCTGGCAGGTTTCGCAGCCGGCGATCCACTGTTCGCTGCGTGCCGAAACCAATTGGACCGGCAGGTGCGAGCTTTCGTACTGGCGCGCGATCGCATTGTTCGCGCCGATCAGCAGCATCAGCGGATCGACACCGAAAGGAGCGACTTCCAAATCGTCCGGTCCGGCCAAAGCGGGGAGTGAATTGTATTGGAAGATGATCGCGCAATCGGCAAGCCCCTGTTCCAACGCCTCCATGGCCTCAGGCGGCTCCATCTGCATGAGGCTCACGCGAATGTCGGACGTTTTGCTGATATGCACGAGCACGCGTGCCACGAACGACGAACATACCGATGGAGGAGCGACCAAACGAATATGCGTCGATCCGTTGCGCTGGTACTCTTCCACATCTTTGACGGCTTGGGTGACGCGATTGTCGATGAGCTGCCCGTGGCGTGCCAGAATACGGCCGATCGGAGTCAATTCCACGCCATGCGACGTGCGCTGCACGAGTTTTGCGTCAAGTTCGCGTTCGACCTTGCGGATCTGTTGGCTGATGGCCGGTTGCGACCAGCCGGTTTCGCGCGCGACCGCGGAGAACGAACCCAAACGTTCCACATTCCACAAGGTCACGAGAATCTGCGGGTTCAGTGTTTTCGTGCTGAATCCCGTGGCATTCGCGGTGATGCTGATGTCGGTGTTCGTGTTGGCGTTTTCGCGCGTGTTGCTATCGGCTGGAGTGTTCATATGAGGGTAGTGCTCAACTTTTTAGGAATGCGGGGATGGCCTCGGCCGCCGCATAGCCCGCGCGGTACATGCGTTCC
>ERZ781275.1722-NODE-1722-length-12504-cov-4.473050_pt1 | contig 12504 bp, 11 predicted proteins | sample MGYA00375853_ERZ781275 | MGnify/ENA primary metagenome ERZ781275 (study PRJEB29790, sample SAMN03653691) | human gut metagenome | host: Homo sapiens | place: USA: Dallas, Texas | collected 2012-07-23 | study: EMG produced TPA metagenomics assembly of the Gut...
GACCTACCGCAGAAGGACCTCACTGAAAAAGGCGACCTTCTATAAATATGTGAAGACAGTTTTATCGGAATAGTATCTGAAATAGATAGGAAAAGATCAGCCATATACCATGTATATTTCTACATAGCCCTGACTCTTAAAACAATCAAAATCAGGATTAGGAAAAAACGCATCCCGATACTGTTTCAGGATACGGCATATGCGATTCCTTTCATGAATCGACATGGAAAAGCTGGAAGCCTGTAAGAAATCCATCTAGAAGGGGATTGCTTTAGAGAAACGAAGGAAAGGAGCACGTCTATTCTGCTTATGTATGGGAATAGAAGCACTCCTTCTTTTGCCATCCGTGCTCCAAGCTAGGGATGATTTTGCAGGGTATCTATATTAAAACAGGAAATAAGGAGATTTTAAAATTCCATCATTTGAATCAGCTTCTTCATACCCTACTTTTCATAATGTACATGAGTTTTAATGATAATGAAGTGGAGAGCAATTTAAATATCGATTTTTTTTGTAGCTGCACAAAAATATACTGTGATATCCGCGTGAAGTACAGGCATTGCTGTAGTGCGATTATCCCCAGCCAGCATACTGTACATAGGAACAGGCGTTAACTGCATGAAATCTCATGTCTTATGAGCTCTCCTTCGTTCCTATAAAGGCTGCTTTGTCCTGCGAAATTGTAAAAACGGTCTGATGGATTCGCTTGTATGTGCATGAAGTCGGTAAGGGGATGAATATCGGTATTTTTTTTCAGCGCATCCATACATAAAAATCAGAACAGTTTTTCCTACGATGACATTTCTTGATTATGGAGAATATTGTTGATGGGAATTACCTTTATAGAGCTGTACGTTTTTTATGATAGCCATTGCCTTTTTTTGACTACCTTACAGGAACCTTGATGTAACACGCTCTTTCCACCATAAGGGGCGATGCATGTATTTGCATTCCACCATAAGGCTACATTTCACTTACAACCTTTCCTCCTGCTCATGGTATCATTTCTTTGGTGCTGATTATGTAATGTAACCTGCCTACCTTAACGTAAAAAAAATCCGGCAGGAATCCACCGGATTTCAATATTACAGCTTACCAACCAGATTCAGACCGGGCGTTAACGTTTTTTCTCCCGGCTTCCATCTTGCAGGACAAACCTGATCGCCATGCTCGGCAACAAACTGTGCAGCCTGTACCTTGCGTAGCAGTTCCTCTGCGTTTCGTCCGATACTACCGGAATTCACCTCATATACAACAATCCTTCCTTCCGGATTGACAATGAAGGTGCCACGCTCCGCCATCCCGTCTTCCTCGATCATGACCTCAAAATCACGGGCAAGCTTACCGGTAGGATCCGCAAGCATCGGATACTGTATTTTTTGAATGGTTTCAGATGCATCCTTCCAAGCCTTGTGTACGAAATGACTGTCACAGGAAACGCTGTATACTTCACAGTTGTTCGCTTTGAACGCCTCATATGTATTGGCGAGATCCTCCAGCTCACTCGGACATACAAATGTAAAATCCGCAGGATAGAAGAAGAATACACTCCACTTTCCTAAAATATCCTTTTTACTTATCTCCTTAAAAGCATCCTCATGAAATGCCTGTACTGTAAAATCACTTACTTCTTTATTGATCAATGACATCTATATTACCTCCTGCAATTCCGGCTTCTGCCGGTTATTTTATGTATACAAGCCGATAGCTATCAGCTGTACCTATACAATAGCACAAGAAAGTTATCTAAAGCAAACAATATGACTTATCCTTTATTATCCATACCCTGCAGGGGGATTTACAGCCTGTGTTCACTTCTTGCTCTGCGAATTACCAGCAAGCGCTTATCACGCGAAGAGAAAGCATGTATTCCTGCATTTTATTCTTTGCAATTCAGCCGTTCAATGATATAGTATATAAGGATATTTATGCGCTTTTCAGGCATAATGAGTAGAAAGAACTCGTAGGAGGTATAGTATGAGTGTAATGATAGAACGACTCGAAGGAATGGTAAACCGTTATCATGAGATCAATGAAATGATGATGTCACCGGAAATCGTAACCGACAGCAAAATGCTGGCCAAGCTTGGAAGAGAGCAGGCGGATCTGACGCAGGTAGTGGAAACCTATACAGAATATAAAAACAGTGTGAGTGCACTGGAGGATGCCAAGGCGCTGCTGCTGGAGGATGACAAGGAAATCAAGGAAATGGCGAAGATGGAAATCGAAGAGCTGGAGCCAAAGATTGAGGAATATCTGGGAAAGCTGGAAATTCTCTTGATTCCGAAGGATCCCAACGATTCACATAATGCCATTGTAGAAATCCGTGGTGCAGCGGGTGGTGATGAAGGCAACATCTTTGCAGGAGACCTGTACCGGATGTACAGCAAATTTGCAGAGAGCCAGGGCTGGAAAATCGAAATCGTTGAAATGGATGACTGTGAAGCAGGCGGCTTCTCTTTGGTATCCTTTATGGTCAAGGGGGACGGGGTCTATGGAAAGTTGAAATTTGAATCCGGAAGTCATCGGGTACAGCGTGTTCCGAAAACGGAAAGTCAGGGTCGTATTCATACCTCCACGGCAACCGTTCTGGTAACGCCGGAAATTGAGGCAGAGGATTTTGATATCGATATGAACGATCTGGAAGTGGAAACCATGCGTGCCAGTGGAGCCGGTGGTCAGCATATCAACAAGACCGATTCCGCAGTACGTATTGTGCACAAGCCTACCGGTATCGTCGTTAAATGTCAGGATGGACGTTCTCAGCATGAAAACCGTGCAACGGCCTTGATGACCATCCGTTCCCGTGTGTATGAGGAGCATCAGCGCAAGCTGGAAGAAGAGCAGGGCGTGGAGCGCCGCAGTAAGATTGGTACCGGAGATCGTGCAGAAAAAATCCGTACCTATAACTATCCGCAGAACCGTGTAACGGATCATCGCATCGGCTATACCGTGAATCAGCTGGATCGTATTATGGAAGGCAGAATGCAGGATCTGCTGGATGCCCTGCTGAGTGCGGATCAGCAGGCGAAGCTGGCAGGGGAGAAATAATGAGCAGCTATCATTCCGTGCTGAAACATGCACAGGCACGCATGGAGGAAGCCGGCTATGGCGAGCAATCTGCCCTGTTGTATATGCTGGAGCTGACGAATAAAGAAGCACACAATCTGTATATGGAATTTGAAGAGGAAATGCAGCCGGAGCTGGAAGAAGTTTATGAAGCAGGTATTCAGCGGCTTCTTACCGGTGTTCCCCTCGGACATGTACTTGGCTTTGAATGGTTTTACGGCTATCGCTTTACCGTGAATGAGGATGTTTTGATACCACGTCCTGAAACAGAGGAGCTGGTCGCAAATATTCTGGCAGCTTATGATGAGCATTTTTCCAGTCAGAATAATGTGACAGCGGTAGATATTGGAACCGGTAGCGGGGCTATTGCAATTTCTTTGAAGAAGGAAGAGCCGAATCTGCATATGATGGCAACAGATATCAGTGAACAGGCAGTTGCTGTTGCGAAAAAGAATGCAGATGATCATGCGGCAATCGTCAATTTTATGGTGGGCGATATGCTGCAGCCGTTGATTGAACGTGATTTGAAGGTGGATATTCTGATCAGTAATCCACCCTACATACCGCGGGAGGAGGAAATGGAGCACAGTGTTGTGGACTATGAACCGCATGTGGCTCTGTTTGGCGGAGAGGATGGTTTAAAATTCTACCGTATCATCTTTGAGAATGCTTCCAAGGTGTTGAAGGAACGCGCGATGATGGCGTTTGAAATGGGCTATAATCAGAAGGAAGCGTTAAGCGCAGAGGCGAGAAAATATTTTCCGGATGCCAGGATTGAGGTCCTGAAGGATATGTCCGGTAAAAATCGCATGCTGTTTGTATATTTGAATATGGAGCGCTAAGGGTACTCAAAAGGGTACCTTTTTTTGCTCGTATGTGAAACGCTATTTTTTGAATGTCTTGCAGTGTAGATTCTCTGTTGTCGGTGGAATTCACCGGGACAGTTCGCAGCAGTTAAGCGTGTTGATAAAACCCTGCAGACAGTTGATAGCGGTCAGTGAACCAGAATAAGGTACATGTAGAAAGCACGCTGGTCAATGGAATCATCTGAGCATCTGGGATGCATTTCCTATCCCTGGGATGTATCATACAGCTACTGCAGTGCATGGGATTGTTCTGCCATGCGCATACTGCTTATGGAGGTATGTTAAATGATAAAAAAGCTAGATCACCGAAATATGGGAAGAAGCTGTCTTAGCTGGCTGGACAGCTGGTTTCATTTTTCCTTTGCGGAATATTATAACCCGGAGAATATGCATTACGGTGCGCTGCGGGTAGTCAATGATGATACGATACAGCCGCATACCGGCTTTGATACCCATCCTCATCGGGATATGGAAATTGTGACCTATGTCATTGATGGTGCGCTGACACATGGAGACAGCATGCAAAATGTATCTACACTGAAGCGCGGAGAAATTCAATACATGAGTGCTGGAACCGGAGTTTTCCACAGTGAGAAAAATAATGGGGATGAGATTCTGCGCCTGCTTCAAATCTGGATACTACCTGATTGCAGCGGATATGCTCCGCAGTATGGTGAGGTTCGTATTCCCTGGGAGGCACGTGAAAACATGTTGCTGCATATCATCAGCGGTCAAAAGGAGGCAGCCTATGTGCAAATCCATCAGGATATGGACATCTATGTCAGTGCTTTATCTTCGGGAAAGGAGCTGGACATTCCGGTAGAGCCTTCCCGTCAGGTGTATCTTATCGTTATGGAAGGGGAGGCTGAATGCAATGGGATTTGCTTACAGCAGCGGGATGCTGCAAAGATAGATGAAAGCTTTTGTATCAAGACATCAAAGGGAGCACATATCATGCTGTTTGATATGGCGAAGGAGGATTTCCTTTGAGTATCTGGATGATAAAGGGCATACGATTCCGATAGGGGATAATTACAAGGTGATATGCTGCAGCTATGGGAGCATTGTGGTATGCGATTTTTAAAAATCATTGACTTTTCAGAAAAAACAGTAAAAAATTAGGGGTGTTAAAAAAGAACCATACGTAATCGTGGAGGTAGCGGCAGAGACATAAGGATATGTGTGCGGAAATGAAGGGGACATAGGAATTAAATTACAGCGTCCCTGATAGGTTCTGCTGCGGACCTATACAATGAAGCAATTAACAGCCGATAGCGCTGAGAGCTACATAATTTATCACCATGGCAGTCCTTCTCCTGCATGTGGAAATCTTGTACACCGCTTCTGTATAACCCTCTAAACAAAAGGTACTCCTTTGCAGGGTTTGGCTATGCATGATCAAGAAACTGAATACGATAAGCATAGAGAAATAGGTAAGACAAAGGAATATTTTGTTTCTTGATGACAAGGATTACCTTGTGCAGAAGGGAGTGCTGAAGCAGAGCGCTTTCAGTGCTGTATAGAAAGGATACAAATGCAAATTATAAAAAAATTCCTGTTCATACGTCTGAAAATATTCTATAATATAACCCGAATGAGGACATATTCGGGATTGGGTTTCTCATGAAATTATAGGCTATGGGATGCATTGGAAATGAAGGAAGGAATCATCATGAAATATAACAATTCACGTCTCAGCTTGAAACAGCGCTGGCTTTCATTTGCGCTCTGTGTTCTTCTGGTACTGCTATCCGGCATATTTGCATTCTACTCGTATATGGAAGCATATCCGCTCTGGATGTATGCAGGCAGTCTGCTTGTCTGCGTTCTTCTGTTATTCGCTGCTGTTTTCCTGCTCCGTATGAATTTGAGAAGGAAGCGGATTCAGCGGGAATTTGTAAGTGAATTTGATAAGGAAATTCGTAAAAAGGAGCACATGTGTCCGCATTGCGGGGCCTTGATGGGATCGGGCAATACCTGTGCAAAATGTGGTTATAAGGGACATTAGGAAAGGAAATCGTATGGTTGATGTTATCGTAATTGGCGGGGGTCATGCAGGGGTTGAGGCTGCGCTGGCCTGTGCCCGCTTAAAGAAAACGACAATTCTCTACTCCATGCATATTGACATGATTGCGTCTATGCCATGCAATCCAAGTGTTGGAGGTCCGGCAAAGGGAATCGTCGTAAGAGAGATCGACGCACTCGGCGGTGAAATGGGAAGGGCTGCTGATGCGACTGCGTTACAGTTTAAAATGCTGAACACAACAAAGGGACCGGGTGTTCAGTGTCTTCGTGTGCAATCGGATAAGCTGGCATACAAGCGCTATATGCAAAACAAGCTCCTGCAGCAGGAGCATTTGGAACTACGCGAGATGTGTGTGGAAGAGGTGCTGGCAAAGGATGGCAGAATCAGTGGTGTACGCCAAAAGGATGGAACCGTTGTAAATTGCCGTGCTTTGATTATGACAACAGGTACGTTTATGAGCAGTGCAGTTCTGGTGGGACATACCTCTACGCTAAGCGGTCCGGAGGATGAGCCGACAACGGAGAATCTGTCACAGAGTCTTCGGAATCTGGGCATTGAAACCTTCCGATTAAAAACCGGAACACCTGCCCGTGTGCGAACAGCATCCATCGATTTTTCAAAAACCGCCATACAGCCGGGAACGGAAGAATTCATCTGTTTCTCTGAGGATACAAAGAAAATTCGTCCGTTTGATCAACAGGCTGTCTGTTATCTTACCTATACAACCGCAAAGACGCATGATATCATCAATAGCAATCTGGAGCGCTCTGCCATGTATTCCGGGCTGGTAAAGGGGGTAGGTCCCCGATATTGTCCAAGTATTGAGGATAAGCTGGTGCGATTCGCAGATAAGGAGCGTCATCAGATTTTTCTGGAGCCGGAAAGTGAGGAGCTGGATACCACCTACGTACAGGGCTTCTCCACCTCTATGCCGCACGATGTGCAGGAGGCTATGCTGCATTCGCTGCCGGGATTGGAAAACTGCAGTATTGAAAAATATGCCTATGCGATTGAATATGATGCCATAGACCCGCTGCAATGCAAGCCGACGCTGGAAAATAAAATCATAGAAAATCTATATACAGCCGGGCAGATCAACGGTACCAGCGGATATGAGGAGGCTGCGGCACAGGGGCTGATGGCCGGAATCAATGCAGCTCGCAAGCTGGATCACAGGGAGCCTTTGATCCTGCATCGTGACGAAGCCTATATCGGTGTCATGATTGACGATCTGGTAACGAAGGGTACAAAAGAGCCATACCGCCTGCTTACTTCCCGTGCGGAATACCGGCTGCTGCTGCGTCATGATAATGCAGATGCAAGACTGAGCGAATACGGACATGAAATAGGTCTGCTGAGTGATGAGCGCTATGCGCGTTTTCAAAAGAAAATGCAGGATATCGAGGACATGATTTCTTATCTTTCAGGTGTCCGGTTTACGCCAAAATCAACAGTCAACGCCTTGCTGGAACGGCTTGGGCTGGATGTATTGAAGGAGGGAATCAGCGCTGCCGAGCTTCTGAAGCGTCCGGGAATCACCATCGCTCTTTTGCAGCCATATCTGGAATACGCATGCGATCCTGCGATCGCAAAGCTTGCGGAAATTGAGATTCGCTATGAGGGGTACATAAAAAAAGCCAAGCGGGATGCGGAGCATCTGCGGGCGATGGACAAGGTAAGGCTGCCCGAGCAGTTTGACTATGCCCAGGTGGTGAATCTGTCATTGGAGGCAAGACAGAAGCTGAATAAGGTTCAGCCTTTGACGATGGGGCAGGCATCCCGTATTTCCGGAGTAAATCCTGCGGATATTGCTGTCCTTGCCGTATTTATGGAGCAGCTGAAGAGAACCTCATAAACAGCATAAAACAATAAATAGCTTATACATATTGAAAAACGATTTTCCAGTGAACGGTGCTGTTGGTACCTGTTTGCAGGAGGATCGTTTTTTTTGTAAGTTGAGCATAATCGGTAAGCTGGCTTTTTTATCATATACTACAGGTGTTTTGTCCTGCTTTCTCAACAGTCCTTCTGTGCGGTATTCCTTTCTTTTCCAGACCGTAGAAAAAGAAGAATCCACGTTGTCGAAAAGACAGACCGTTTGAATTCTTCCAGTTTATGTATGGATTCCATAGGTTAAGTAATGTCTTTTTGCGTTTCACGGCGAGTGAACAACACACGGTAAATCCAGCTTTTTATTCTAATAAATAACACGATGGATATAGCACAGCTTCTTTATCGTATATACAAGCCTTTAAGAAGCTAAGGAATTCTGGTTGTGTTGACAATTCTTCGGATCCGGTTGAAATACTCCGGATCATTATCCTCCTTGATTGCATACAGCGTAAATAGGGTATCCATCAGCATCAGCTGGGAAACACTGGAGGAAATTGCCTCCGGCCGAAATTTTGTTTCCTCTGAAATAGAGAATAGAAAAACATCACTTTTTCTGGCAAGGGGAGATGCTGCGTTGCTGGTAATGGATATGATGGGAACACCGCGCTCCTTCAGTATATCCACTATACGCAAAATATCCTTATTTCTTCCGGTATGCGATACAATCAGCGCACAATCCTTCTCACTGAGCCTTCCCGCATACATCAGCTGCATATGAAAATCCAGTGAAAACTGGCAGTTTAAGGAGGTACGCAGAAACCGCTGATAGGCACTGTGTACAATGACAGAGGATGCTCCCATTCCAAACAGCCCGCAGGCTTCCGCTCTTCCAAGCAGGTGAACTGCCTGATCAAGGGAATCCTGATTCAATACTGCCATTGTTGAGGAAAGCGAAGTAATACCGCTTTGAAAGGTAGCCTTTGCGATATTCATCGTTGTATCGTTCTCATCAATGGAAGCGAAAAACGATTCGCTCTGATGATCAAATGGTTCACTCAGCTGCAACCGCATTTCCTGATAATTGCTGTAGCCGACCTTTTTGGTAAATCGGGAGATAGCGGACATGGATACGTCGATATCCTCGGCCAGCTCCTGAATCGATAAATGCCGGGCAGTCGCCGCATGCTCCAGCAGATAATCTGCTATTTTTTTCTCCGTTTTGCTCAGACCGTAATAATGCCCCTTCACCCGTCCTGCAAATTCCATACTCATAGATACACCCCGTTTCTGTTACCTATATTATAACAGAAATCGCAAAAGAGATGAGTGAATTTGGAAATTTTTTTCAGCTATTGAAAATTTATTTTAATTTTAAATTATATATATGAAAATATTACCTAGCTGATATCCTCCCGTGTATTCCGAAATTCAATCGATTTGTGAAAATAAACGGCGTGATTTTTTTTCAACATAAATTAAAATAAGCGGAATATAATGGGATATATGAAGCATTGATTCCGAATGCTATCCTGCTTTTTTTTCATTCCCTTACGCAAATATAAACTTTTCATAAATTGGAAATAATTTGCAAAAATACATTGACATTATGGAAATTATTTTTATAATAGATGGTGTAAGCGCTATCGCAAGGTGGAAAGTGAGCGCAAGGAAAGGAGATGAAGGTATGGAAACAGGCTTGATTGGTCTAGGAAGAATGGGGCTTCATATCGCTATGAACATGCAAAGCAGCGGGCTTCGTGTATATGGGTATGACATACAGCAGGAGGCTAAGGGGCAGGCGGAAGAAAAAGGTATACCGGTGGCGCAATCTCTGCGGGAGCTGGTTGCAGCCTTGCAGCCTCCGCGAATCATCTGGCTGATGCTTCCGGCTGGAGACATAACCAAAAGCATGGTGCATCGGCTGTATGAGCTGCTGAAGGAAGGGGATTACGTTATCGACGGAGGGAATTCATTTTACAGGGATTCAATACGGAATTATGAATTTCTAAAAAAGAAAAACATACATTTCTATGATGCTGGAACCTCCGGTGGTATCCGTGGTGCACTTGAGGGGGCCAATTTTATGATTGGGGGTGAACGTGAGCACTTTTCAGTAATTGAAGAGCTGTTTAAAAGCATTGCCGCAGACCATGGCTATCTGTATGCCGGTGAGGTGGGAAGCGGTCATTATCTGAAAATGGTGCACAATGGAATTGAATACGGCATGATGCAGGCGATTGGGGAAGGGTTTGAGCTTTTGCAGCACAGCCCGTTTACCTATGATAATGCACAGGTCGCAGGGTTGTGGAATCACGGCTCCGTCATTCGCAGCTGGCTCATGGAGCTGGCAGAGGAGGCATTCAAGGAGGACGAACAGTTGGAAGCTGTAAAGGGAATCATGTATGCGTCCGGAGAAGGGCAATGGACAGTGGAGGAAGCAATGCGCTGCAACGTCAGCGTTCCGGTAATATCCACAGCCCTGATGATGCGCTATCGCTCGTTGTATGAGGATACCTTCACAGGGAAAGTAGTCGCATCACTGAGAAAGGGATTTGGCGGTCACAAAACCGCAGAATGATGTACACGTTCAAGGAGGCAGAAATATGCAAATCACGATTGTACAGGCAGTAGTTATTTCCATCTGGATCGGTCTGGTCATGTCACGCTCATTTTTGGGCGGCGCCACAACGACACTGCGCTTTACCCCGATGATGACCGGGTTGATTGTCGGTCTTGTATTCGGCCGTGTAGCTGAAGCGATGATTATCACCGCAGCAATTCAGCTGATCTATATGGGCGTTTTTTCTCCGGGCGGTCAGATGCCCTCCGAGCCGGCCATCGCCGCAGCCATTGCTGTACCGGTGGCATTGCTTGGCGATATGAAACCGGAAGCGGCCATCGCCGTTGCTGTACCGGTTGGGCTGCTCGGTTCCTATCTGTACCAGTTCCGCTTCTTCGTCAACACCTTCGTCATGCAGAAATTCACGGATAAGTACGCAAAGAGTGCCAATGATAAAATGCTGACGATTTCGATCATATTCATTCCGATTCTGGTAGCCTTTCTGATTTTTGTTCCCTTTATGTTCATATCTCTTTATTATGGAGCACCGGTCATTGCGGATATCGTACAATCCACATCCGGCAGCATCATCTTCCATATTTTGGAGGTGATCGGAGGTGGTCTTGCTTCCATCGGTATCGCTGTTACGATTTATGTTATCGGAAAGAAGAACTATATCGCCTTCTTCCTGCTCGCCTATTTTGTGGCCGTCATACTGAAGAGTCTGAATATCACAATGATTACGTATGCAATCATCGGTACCATCATCGCCTTTATCTTCGTTCTGTCCAAAACAGAGGCTGTGAGCATGTTCTCCATTTCCGGAAGCGCTCAGGCAGATAACGAGGAAGAGGATGACTATTAGGATGAACTTATGGAAAGGTGGATACAATTATGAGTGAAATGCTGCAGAAAAGCGTGAATCTGGAACCGGAAACAATAACGAAACGAGATGTCGGTCTTGCATGGCTGCGTTTCTATTTCGCCAATGAGATTCCGCATTCCTTTGATAAATATATTGCACCCTCTCTGATGTGGGCGCTGATGCCGATTCTGAAAAAGCTGTACAAGGACAAAAAGGATTTATCTGAGGCCTACCAGCGTCATCTGCTGTTCTTTAATACACAGATTTCATGGGGCGGAGGTACCATAACGGGAATCATGGCTTCCCTGGAGGCAGCCCGTGCGCAGGAGGTGTATATGGATACACCAGTCACAATCGACGATGATCTGATCTATAATACGAAGGCCGGTCTGATGGGAGCACTGGCAGGTATCGGAGATTCCATTGACTCCGGTACGATTCAATATATCTTTATTGCCATCGCATTGCCGTGGGCACAGCAGGGAAACGCAATCGGAGCCTTGTTTCCGTTCATCATGTTCTCTTTGTATCAGCTGGTTATCGGCTATTACTTCGCACAGCTGGGCTTCAAGCTGGGGCGTACAGCTGCCACGGAAGTCGTTGGTACGAAGATGCAGATCATCATTGAAGCACTCTCAATTCTGGGACTGTTTATGATGGGAATTCTGGCTGCCAATTATGTCAAGGTATCCTCTACGCTGGCCTTCACCCTATCCGGGAAGAAATTCGTAATTCAGGAAATTCTTGACGGTGTTATGCCGGGCATTTTGCCACTGCTGACTGTGGGACTGGTTTATTTCTATTTCACAAAAAAGGGCTTAAATGTCACAAAGGCGCTGCTTGGTCTGACCATCATTCTTGGCGTTCTGGCCGGCTTTGGCATTCTGTAACAGATAAGGAGGAACCGCTATGGGTAAGGTAGTATTAGCACGCGTAGATGCACGACTGATTCACGGACAGGTTATGACGAGCCTGTCGAAATCCGCAGGGGCAACTGCGATATTTGTCGCAGATGATCCATCGGCACACGATCCGTTTACAAAGAATATCATTCTCGGGGCAGGCTCACGCACCGGCTTGAAGGTACGGGTGTTAAAGGAGGATGGCGCTGTACGGTATTGGAATGACCGGCAGTACGATGACTATCATGTCATTCTTCTGACCAAGAGCATTGAGGTAATGGCGGATATCATTCGAGGCGGTGTACTGATGAAAGAGCTGAATCTTGGCGCAATGGCATCAACCTAAGGAAATTTGGTTGATGCTATTTTTTATTCCTATCAGA
>ERZ781275.1723-NODE-1723-length-12498-cov-3.220847_pt1 | contig 12498 bp, 9 predicted proteins | sample MGYA00375853_ERZ781275 | MGnify/ENA primary metagenome ERZ781275 (study PRJEB29790, sample SAMN03653691) | human gut metagenome | host: Homo sapiens | place: USA: Dallas, Texas | collected 2012-07-23 | study: EMG produced TPA metagenomics assembly of the Gut...
GATGAAGACCACGGAATTCTTGTTACTTCCCATATAACAAAGGATCTGGAGAGAGTCGCGGATTATATCATTTGTATTCATGAGGGCGAGATGCTTTTAAACACTCAGAAGGACAAGCTGCTAAAAAATTACGGTATTCTAAAATGTGGGAGGTCAGCCTTTGAAGCGCTGGCGGAAGAAGATATAATGCTCTACTATGAACGGGATTATGAATGGGACGTACTGGTCGAGAATCGGGAAATGGCAATGCGAAAATATCCGCAGTTGATCGTTGACACTGTTTCCATTGATGAGCTTTTATTGATGTATGCAAGGGGGCATAAGAATGCAAGGGTTATTGATAAAAGATAGTCACTTGATGACAAAAAGTGGTCTAGGAACTTATGTCTTTACAACAGTATTTGTGGCTTTTGTTCTGGCAATGCGCGGAACGAAAAACCAAATTTGGCTCCCGCTGATATTTGCGGTGCTTCTTGTCAATGGAAATCTTTTTTATGACAGGAACTCTGGCTGGGAGAAAAGCTCGGTGGTTATGCCTGTTTCGCGAAAAAACATTGTTCAAAGTAAATATCTGCTGTTTACTTTGACAGGACTGCTTGCTCTGGTTTACGGTGTTGCTTTAACCCTGATAGTCTGCGCCATTTTCCGCTATCCGCTATCGGCCTACGAGATAATTGGGAATACGCTGTCAAGTGCTGTGCTGATGCTTTGTGTCGGTGCAGTTGATCTGCCGATTTGCATGCTCTCCATAAAATGGGCAGGGAAAAAGCTGCTATTTGCACTGCTCTTTGTGACGATAGCCACTGCGCTTTGGCTGCTGTTGATGGCACCGAACTGGCTGAGCGGAATTGATCCGGTTGTGTATTTTGCGGTCTTGAGTGTTTTTGCAGGAACCGTATACTTTTTCTCATATACTGCTGCATGTCGGCACTATGTAAAAATGGATCTATAAGGAAGGAAATGTGAAATGCTTGGATTAATCATAAAAGATATGCACGTTATTATAAAATATCGGCTAGTTTATATGCTGGGGATTTCGGTACTTTATATGATATTGCTGTCCGTTTTGGGCGTTCAGAATAATTTTGTGATTATTGGCATCTTATTTTCAAGTGTAGAAGGTACTATCGGTTTTGACCGCTCGTCGGAATGGGAAAAATTTGCCATTACACTTCCCGTGAGCAGAATGCAGGTGGTATTGTCTAAATATCTGCTCTCAGTTCTACTGATGTTTGTTGGTATTGCTCTAGGGTTCATTATAACAATCATAGTCAATGTGGTGTTTCAGTTAAAGATATTGCCAGAGGATCTGTTCAGAGATATGATTTTTGCCATACCTCTGTTGCTTATAATTAATGCGTTGGTTATTTTAGTTCATCTAAAAACATATCGATTTACGACCGCCGTTATGATCATTGGTGCTTTGGCTATTGGGGGAATGTATGAAGTAATCAGAGGTTATTTTGAGCTTTCAAATGCCAGATTTTTCAGCGTATTGCTGATGGTTTCGATTGCTTTGTATACGCTCTCCTTTTTTACGGCATATCTCTTATATCGCAGGAAGGATTTATGAAAGGTTCTTCGCAGTGGGTGCAGTTGGACAGTTTCTTGCGCGGCATTCATAAATAAGACGAAAAGAGACAAGAGCATAGATAAAGTTGGAGAACAAAATGAGGATATTTTTGAGGATGGTTAACAATAGGGAAGTAAGCCGGTTTCTACCGGATATGTTTAGTATTTTACTTCAAAACATGCTTGTCATTACAAATGAAGAAGGCTTTGATAATCAAGAGGCTTACTTCTAGTGGGAAAAATATACCATTGATAGTATGGAAGCGGGAAAAAGAAAAACGATTATAATTATAGGTGAAAAGCGCGTAGTTGGTTTCTTTATGTTTTCTCTTCTAGAACATACACTGTTGATTGAGGAATTCGAATTGGAGAAAGACTATCAAGGAAAAACACCGATATTCAGAGTCCTGCCCCGGTATTTGGCTGAAATTATCCCTAAAGGTATTAAACGCGTGGTTGCTTATACAAACATTAACAATCATAGAGCGCAGAGAATTATGGAAAAGCTGAAAATGAAGCCCCGAGATAGAGCAGGATCAAACATTTGTTATGAAGGGAATTATGACGAAATTCTTCATTGTTTTCAGTTAAGTGGTAAATGCCTTTAAGTGATGGATTTAACTAAAGGATCATTGACGAAAGAGCCAATGATCCTTTTGGATTAACGGTTTGTTTTAAATTCCAGAAGCCTGGGGGGAGATTTTATCAGTCTTTCTGTTGGCAGACAGCAGTAGAAAAGCTGTTATAAGGTAGGTTAGAAACAAGCTGGTAAAAGCAAAGGCAGTCCATGTTTGGAGCATAAGCGCTTCGTGGAGCGGGTATAAAAACAGTCCCATGCCAAGCAGCATTGTCAATACAGAAAAGCTAAGGGTGAGCGGCCATAGTTTTATTGAAAGATTTTTCATTGCAAAGGAAATGCTGACAGTGAAAAAACTTGCAAAGAAAAAGGCAAAGCCGATATAAAAAGCGAATACAAATTCATTTATACTGGTGGTAAGCCCAATAAAAGCGATGAACGCGGAGAGCAAAAGAAGTGCGATGGATGGTGCCAGCGTTAAACCCCAGCCAGATATTTTACGACGGTTTAAAACCGTTGTAACAATATTTAAGAAAGCGGCAATCCCAAAGATGGCAGAAAGATAAGGAGCCAGATAGACATAGCGCCCCTGTGCGGTGATTGCTGCTAAAAAAATGACGGGAAGAATAAGGATTCCGCTGACAAGAAACAGCCACCATACTGAGACTTTTGCGGTGCCCTTTGATAAATGAGAATTTTGCATTTGAACCTCCTGATGTTTATAAGCTTTATACCATCATATAACGTTTAGAGAAAAAATGCAATAGCGATGAAACATCCGTTAAGTTTATAAAACCTGCTTGCATTTTGAAAAGATTTAAGCTATAATGAATGAGAATTAAACAATTTCATAGACTATCTGGGACAGAAAGGAAGAAGGCCGCTGGCCGACAGCTCCACCGCTACTGTGAAAGTCAGGAACTTATTCCAGGAGTTTCGAGTGGAAACGCAGCAAATTTTTTGAATTTGTCAAGGCTTCCACGATGTGGAAGTTTTTTAGTTCGAACAACTGAACGATGTAGGGAAATGAAGTGAGAATCTTCAACAGAGCCACTGCTGTGAGCTGCTTTAGCAGTAAGTCAGACACCTGATTTTATAAACTGTCCTTGGACTGGGCAGGCTTATACCGTCAGAGGCTCAGTGTACCCAATTATAGATATCAGACTCTTTCGGTATACCGAAAGAGTCTTTTTTATGCTCAAAAATTAAATATAAATCAATCAAGAAAGAGGTAAAAAAATGAAGAAGAAAACACTAACGAAAAGATTGACGGCACTTCTGGTGACTTTCGCGATGATCTTTTCATTTTTGCCGGCGGTTAACGCTGCGGAAGCACCTGAAGCAAATTATTCGGCGGAGACAAATAAAGCTTCTGTACAGCGGGGAGATGAGATTACCATTTCGATCAATTTATCCGCAAATTCTTATATGGCTGCTTTTAATGCAGAGGTAGGCTACGATCCGGACGTTTTGGAATATGTGAAGCTGACAAAGGGCGAGGTTCTAAAAGCGGCAGGAGGCTCTGTGGAGTATAACCCGACAGAGGGAATGCTCAAATACGGGTATATCTCGACTGGTCCAAAAGATGAAAATGACAATCCTATTGATCCGAATTGGCCAGGAATTACAGACGGTGGAAATATTTTTAATGTTATTTTCAAAGTAAAAGATGCGGCTAAGGCAGGAAAGACCGATATTGATCTGAATGTATATAGCTCAACTACAGCCGACAGACAGCCAAACAGAATAACCTCTGAAGGAACAGCTGTAACGGTAGAAGCGCCGCTGGAAAGTATTGCGCTGGATAAAAATACGCTGACCATCAATGAAAATGCCAGCGAACAGCTGAATGTAATCTATAACCCAGAGGATACCACAGCCGATAAAACAGTTAAGTGGACAAGCAGCAATCCCACTGTTGCGACAGTAAGTGAAGGGCTGGTAAAAGGTATCGTGGCCGGAACAGCCACCGTTACCGCAGTAGTTGGAGACAAAACCGCGTCCTGCACAGTCACAGTTAATAAGGTGACAGCTAAGGCCATTGCGGTTAAAACACTGCCGACAAAGCTTGATTACATTGAGGGTCAGGAGCTGGACGTGACTGGCGGCACACTGGATGTTACCATGAGTGATGGCACCACAAAAGTGATCGACATGACAAAGGATATGTGCAGCGTCGATATGAATAAAACAGGCGAACAGACCGTAACGGTCAGCTATGGTGGGCAGACCACGAGTTTTAAGGTGAATATTGCAGAAAAAACCTTAACAGCTATTTCCATGGAGAGCAATCCGACACAGGTTGAGTATATTACCGGAAAACAGAAGGATATAAATGTTGAAGGTGGCAAAATTAAGCTGACCTATGACAATGGTAAGAGCGAAAGTGTTGATCTTACACGAGAAATGTGCTCGGTTGACAATCTGGTGGTTGTCGGAACACATAAAGTTACCGTTACCTATAAAGGAAAAACAACGAGCTTTGATATTAAAGTTTTGGATAAGTCGTTAACAGAGATTAAGGTAACGACAAAGCCGTCAAAAACCACCTATATTGAAGGCCAGGCTTTTGATGTTGCAGGCGGAAAGCTGGATCTGGTCTATGATAACAATACAACAGACATTGTGGATTTAAAAGCGGATATGTGTTCTGGCTACGATATGAACAAGCCAGGGCAGCAGGATGTCAAAGTAACTTACAACGGAAAAACAACCACATTTCCAATTACTGTCAATGAAAAAACAGTAAAAAGCCTGGTGCTGAGCAGCGCTCCGCGCGTAACGGAGTATATTGAGGGCAAAAACTTGAATACAGCAGGAGGCAGGCTTGATGTCAACTATGATAACGGCACTTCGGAACAGGTAAGCTTGACAGCGGACATGTGCTCTGGCGCGGATATGAACAAAGCAGGCACTTATCCTGTTAAAATAACCTATAAAAACAGTGTTATTGAAAATGCGTTCAGCATCACAGTAAAACCAGTTCCAGTAGCTCCGGAGAATCCTGCTTTTAATGAAAAACAGGAAGCAACATCAGCAGATGGACAGAAAATAGAAGTTTCTGCATCGGCAGAAGAAGGCGTTGTAGAAGAAGGCGCAGGACTGAAAGTCGGTGAACCTGAACAGGATATGTCGGTTATTGAAGCGGGCGCTAATGCAGCGGTCGGAGAAAACAGCAAGATACTGGCAGCTGTTAATATCCAGCTGGTCAAAGACGGCATTGTTCTACAGCCGGACGGAAGTCTTTATATTAAAATTCAGATTCCGGAGGGTGTGACCGCAGTCGCCAGTTTATGTATTATTCATTTTGATAAGGATGGAAATGCAACGGTTCTGCCAACCGTTATTGAAAATGGTTATGCCCTGGCAGCCACAGATAGCCTCAGCGATTTTGCGCTTGTACAGGCCCAGGGTGAAGTAGCGACCACAAAGGTTATCCGCAATGTGACTGGCATACAGGTCATTGCCGGCGATATGAAGACAGAATATAAGCTTGGAGATGAATTCACCGTTGCTGGTGGAAAACTGAAGGTCGGCTATGATTACGGCGATGACGCCATGATTGATATGACAACAGATATGTGCTCTGGTTATGATATGGGTAAAGTCGGAAAGCAGAATGTCAAGGTCCGTTATGAAGGACAGACAGCAGCCTATGACATTATCGTCAGCCCAGTACCTGCGGCTGGCGGCACAGAGGGTAAGGAATCCGAAAAAACAGGTAAGAACCCCGCCACTGCAGTCATTGAGCAGGTACAGAACCACAGTGCGCTTATGGTTGGGCTGACCGTAGCGGTTCTGGCGCTTACAGGCGTTATTGTATACCGCAGAAAACAAGACGTTTAAATAAGTCGAATAAAGATTGAGTGAAAAGGCGGGGGAGGCTCTCTCCGCCTTTTATTTTTGAGGGGAGTAAGTAAATGACACGCTTTAAAATAAAAAGAGGGCTCGTCATCCTTTTATTGCTGCTGCTTTATACAACGAATGTCAATGCGGCTGAAGGAGGTCTTGTTGTCAACCGCGTCGACAATGACGATATTGTAACCTATATAGTCAGCCTTGAATCGGGCTGTGGAGTACAGGCGGCAAATTATACACTGTCCTATAAAGAAGACGCATTGGAATATCTGGATCAGCAGGAGGGATCGGCCGCATCAGCTGACAATGCCATGTTTGTAACCAATTTAAATTTGGATAACAAATGGCTGAAGCTGGGCTATATATCGACAGATCCAAATCAGGAAGGTGGAGTATTGCTCACAATACGGTTTAAAAATACTGACGCGGGAACAGAGAAACACGTTCTTGGCCTTGCAGTGGATGAAATGAAGGATGGCAATGGAAACGACCTGTCCCCCAATATTTCGGGAGATACAAGTGTTGGATTGCTACCGGCCGGCGTGACCATCAATGATGCGGGAGCAGCCCCTCAGGAAATTCGAATCGCGGTAACGGAAAACTCAGAGCCAGACAAAAGCAGTGAAGCAGCCGAAGATCAAAATGATCAACCTCGGAGTCAGGCCCTTAACGGTGATATGGATCATCAGAAGACTGATATGACTTTGTCTCTGCAAAGTATTATGATCCTGTGTGTCATTTTGGCTGTACTGGCGCTTGTCTTGATTTTGGTATTGGTTGTTAAAAAGAAAAGAGATGAAGGGAGTGAAGATTGTGATCAATAGACATATAAAAAGACAGAAAAGGAAAATCATCAGCCTTTTTCTGGTTTTAACTCTGCTTTTTACGGTTACGCCAGTACAGGCTGCAGAACAGCCAGTGGGTGAGATTACCTTTTCAATTGAGAAATTTACAATCGGTCAGGGATATTTTTTGGAGCCACAGATTGTTTCAATATACCCGGGGGATACTTACAAAAGCGTTTTGGACAGAACCATTGGAGAAGAAGGCTATATCACGAAAAGCACCTCTGCCAGCGGCTTTTACCTGGCAGCTATTAAGAACGCTGATTTAACAGGAAAAGCCGAGATTCCCCGCTATATTTCAGAAGCAGACCCACTGGCGCCATCCACTGAAGTTAATGTAGGGAATGAAGCAGTTCCAGATCTTGGTGAGTTTGCCTACGGCAAAGACGCAGGCTGGGTATACAGCGTGAACGGTAGCTTTCCCATGGTTGGGATGGGTGCCTGCGCTCCTGAGGATGGCGATGTAATGCGCCTGCAGTTTTCGGTATATGGCCTTGGCGGCGATGTTGGAAACAATAATATGGGAGCAAGCTGCCTGCCAGTCGCAAAGAGGGAAAGTCTGACAAAAGCAATGGCTTCTTTTAATGAAAATAGAGATAAAAAGGAGTTGTTGAAAAAACCATGGATACGGGAAGCCTACGATAATGCCATGGATGTACTGGTAGATTTGGAGGAGCCGCAGGCCTCTGTTGATAAGGCGTTAAGCTGGCTGAATCATGCGGTAGCCTCCGAAAAGCTGGCGGGCATTCGATTATCAGAGACAGAAAAAACGATGCAATATGGTGAGACCGGAAAACTGACTGTTGTTTTTGAACCATCAGAATGCGCTGTCCCTGAAGGAGTGCGGTGGAAATCCAGCGACAATACAGTTGCTTGGGTTGAGCAAGACGGTACAATATATGCGGATATGGATGGAACGGCTGTTATTACGGCAGAAATTGGCGATTACAAAACTTCCTGCGAAGTAACCGTTAAAGTACAGGAGGGCCAGATGCTGGGGGATGTCGATAATGATGGGCGCATTACTTCTTCTGATGCCCTGTTGGCGCTTCAGGCATCGGTTGGAAAAATCAATCTTAATGTAGGAGCAATGACAGCTGCTGACGTAGACAGGGATGGTGAGATAACCTCATCCGACGCACTGCAGATTTTACAGTACAGTGTCGGAAAAATCGACCATTTTTAAAAGAGCGCAGAAAACAGGAGGAGTTATGGCAGAAAAAATTAAAAAAAGAACAGGCGGGGTGATTTGTCTGCTGATGCTGCTGGCGATAATGCTTTGCGGCATTGTGCTCACTGACACAGCAGAAGCGTCACAGCAGGCAGGAACCATCACGGTGTCGGTTGAAAAATTTACGATTGGGCAAGGCTACTATATAGAGCCGGAGGAGGTACCCTTTTATGAGGGCGATACAGGGGCAAGTATTGTGGACCGCTTATTGGGCGGGCCAGATGGTTATAAAGGAACCTATGATGATGAAAAGGGGTTCTATCTGGCGTCTATTTATGGCGCAGATCCAAGCGGAGTTGCAACAATACCGCGCTGTATTTCTGAAATGGATCCCTTAGCCCCCTCCACTGAATATAATGTAGGTAATGCGGATGTACCAAACCTCGGTGAATTTGCCTACAGCGAAAAAGCGGGTTGGATGTACAGTGTAAATGGCGCTTTCCCGAGGGTTGGACTGAGCAGGTATGAACCAAAAGATGGAGACGTGATGCGGCTGCAGTTTACCGTGTGGGCGCTGGGGGGAGATCTGGGAGATGATTATACCGCAGATCGGATCGACGTAGCCAAACGTGAAGCCCTGACAAAAGCCGTTGCAGCTTTTAACGGGCGCGACGATAAAGACGCGCTGCTCTCTAAAGTGTGGATAAGTGATGCCTACGAAAATGCCATGTCTGTTTTAGTGGATATGGAACGTTCACAGGAGGAAGTGGATCATGCGCTGTCCTGGTTTGAACGGGCAATGGACGCCAAGTCTTTGTCAGGGATTAAGTTAGACAATGAATCTATCGAACTGGGAGTGGGCGGTACCGCGGCGCTGAATGTTATTTTTGAACCAGAAGGCTGCAATATTCCTGAATCCGTACAGTGGGAATCAAGTGATATGGATATTGCTTATGTTGACTCAAATGGCCTTGTGTCAGCCGGAATGGAAGGCACCGCAGTCATTACGGCTTCTGTCGGTGATTTTAGCGCAGTATGTACAGTAAACGTTAAGCCACAGGTACCGATGACGGGGATAAGCCTGTCAAAGAAACAGGCTAGCCTTGGCAAAAAAGATACGGTTGATTTAACCATTCGGTACGAACCGGCAGATACTACAGATGACCGCAGCGCTGTCTGGACAAGCTCTGACGATGCTGTTGCCAGTGTTGATCAAAGCGGCAGAGTAACAGCGCACGCCTTCGGTGAGGCGGCAATCACAGCGCAGGTCGGGAATTTTTCGGGACAGTGCCTCATCACTGTTATCGACAACGGGCAGGATATTGTTGACGCCGTGGTAGAGGAAATTAAGGCGTTAAACGAACAGTCTGACCTTAACCAGGTAGCAAAGGCACAAAGAGACTTTCTGTCGTTATCAGAATCCCAGATGGGGCTGCTGAAGCCTGCCGAAGTCCAGGAGCTGCAGATGATTCTGAACAGCTCTATGAATTATGTCATATCAAACTGGTCATCCGCTATGCGGGTTTCCCTGCAAAACGCCGGTAAAGAATTGGAAAAAGGCGGCCTGGCCGATCAAACATTGTTTGATTTTATACAACTGTATAATGATTATGAGACCCTTAATGACTTGGAAGGTATCCCCGAAGCAAATGCCAATATGATCGCAGCTTTAAAAGAGGATATTGACAGCATGCAGAAAAAGATAGGCAGTGAGAACCGTACCAGCAGTGGGGTGACGGTTTCTGAAGCCAGAGGAATCCCATGGACAGTGCAGGTCAAGGCAAAAGCAGCAGAGTTGACCCAGGAAGAAAGAAAAGCGATCGAGGAAGATTGGAGCTTTTACCAACCGCAAATCTGCAGTGCCTTTAAAATTGAACTGAGAGATTTTGGGGCAGCCGAAAGTCCGGATAAAGTACCGCAGTGGGATGCATCTGGCAGAGAGCTTAAAGTACTTATGCCTGCAGGGGACTATAAACAAAGCCTTACAGACCGGCAGAATTTAACAGTTATCAGTGGAGCAGAAAGAAAAAGCCTGGATGGAAAGCGCGCTTATAATGCTCAGCGGCACACGGTAACCATTGAAAATGCGGACATTGATGAAACATTAATTTTTGTCTGCGACAGCCGGATTCCAATTACTGAATTTGCTTTATCGGATGAGGAAGTCAGCATTATGCTGGACAGCAGGGACCCTTCACATTATTTGTCGGTAAAAACTTATAAGCCTTATGACACAACCGATAAGGAACGCATATTGTGGAGCTCGTCAAATCCTGAGGTGGCCAGTGTAGACAGCCAGGGAAAAGTCACCGGGCATGCAAAAGGCGAAGCACTTATAACGGCAGATATCTGCGGGCTTAAGCAGACCTGTAAAATAACGGTAAAGATGAACGCGCTGCCGGATTATCAAAGCTTTTGGCCGACCTTTAGAAAGAGCAACAGCAACATGGCGATTGTAGATGTCGAGCTTCCGAACACCGGGGAGAATCTGACAGAAAAATGGATACAGGATGGGATGGTTAAAGCCAGGCTCGGAACTGTGGGGACGCCTTTGAATGTCAATGGCAAGCTGTACGTTTCAGCAGATGACTATCTTTACCGGCTGAACAAAGAGACCGGTGAGATTGAAAATAAAGTAAAGATGTGCGGCAAGGTAGGCTACTTCTCTTATGCAACCTATGGCGATGGAATGATTTTTGTGCCCATTGACGGAGGAATTGTCGAAGCCTTTAATGCAGAAACCATGGACTCCTTATGGCGGACAGAACGTATGGGAGGGCAAAGCTTATGCCAGCTTACCTATTACGATGGCCTGATGTACAGCGGTACCTGGAGCGGTGGAAGCAACGGAAACAGTGGGAAATTTTATTGCTATGACACAACAAAAAATGGCGAGCAGTCAGGTAATGTCAAGAAACCTAAATGGATTTCCGACGACCAGAATGGCTATTATTGGAGCGGTGCCACCATTGTAGGCGACGCGGTTATTTTTGGCGGCGATTCGGGGCGGCTGCAGTCGCGCAACCGTGTGACCGGAGAACTGATAGACGCTGTGCAGTGCGAAGGCATGATCAGAAGTTGCATTTCTTACGATGAAGGGACAAGCAGCGTATACTTTACGGCCGGTGTCGGCGATTTTACCGGCGGCGCCGATGAGGGTAAGGTATATAAAGCTGGTGTTACCAGTGCCGGAAAGTTTACGAGTATTCAGGGCACACAGCTTCCGGCTGCCTCAACCACGACACCCGTTGTGTATAATGGCCGTGTTTACGTACCGACTGGAAAGGGGTTCGAGTATGAGGGGAAAATGTCTGTGCTTGACGCCAACACAATGTCCATTATCTATAACGCGGAAATTGGCGGAAGCTCAAAAGCATCGCCGTTGCTGACCACCGCCTACAGCGATGACGGGCAGAAGACAGTTTATCTCTATATGACCGTTAATAATATTGATGGCGCTGTTATACGCATGAAGGATTGGGAAGGCAACGCCACACCGCAGGTAGAGGTCATTTACAGGCCTGATGTCAGCCAGAGGGAGCATACCACAGCAAGTCTGTACTGCGATGAGGACGGAACGATGTTCTACTATAATGACCAGGGACACCTTATGGCCTTAACAGGAACCACAGATCGTGTACGGGACAGTGCCGGCGTCATTGACGGCAGAAGGCCGGGACAGGGCGGAGACGGCAGCAACGCTGCCGGGAGAGCCGCCATACAGAAGGCCGCGGCAGATGCAAAAGAAGCTTTTGAGCCGTGGAAGTTTGACGGGAACTATGTGGCACCGAGTAAAAGTGTCTCAAAACAGTCCGCTAATTTCGGCGAAAAGCTTAAAAAAGCAGCGGCTGTGCTGAGCCTTAGCGCAGTTGGAATGGCAGTGGCCTATACTGCCGGTGCGGCAATGCTGCAGATGAAGCCCGGTCTAAAACCAAGGAAAAGATTATGACAGCGCAGCCAGCTTCACCAGACAGAGGAAAAAAAACAGGCGGGAAGAGGACGCTGGTCGCTTCAGTTATCATCTTTCTGCTGATCCCGCTGACCATATGGGTTGGAATCCGTTTTCTGGGCGACCGCAAGTATCTCTTTATCAGCCTTTTGATCATTTTGTTTACAAGCCTTCCGCTTGTTATCCGCTTTGAGGGGAGAAGGCCAGAAGCCCGGGAAATTGTAGTGATTGCCGTGATGGCAGCCCTCGCGGCCTGCGGGAACCTTGCTTTTTATATGTTTGGCCCCTTTCAGGCAGGAACTGCGCTGGTTATTATCGCAGGTATCTGTCTGGGGCCGGAAGAAGGTTTTTTAACCGGCGCCATGGCACGACTGGTTGTCAATATGTTTGCCAGCCAGGGGCCGTGGACGCCGTGGCAGATGTTTTGCTGGGGACTTCTGGGGTTTTTAGGAGGCCTGTGCTTTAACCGAGATATGGAATTTTCAAAAAAAGAAGTTAATTTTAAGGTGGTCATGGGGCCCTTAAT
>ERZ781275.1738-NODE-1738-length-12359-cov-3.251544_pt1 | contig 12359 bp, 11 predicted proteins | sample MGYA00375853_ERZ781275 | MGnify/ENA primary metagenome ERZ781275 (study PRJEB29790, sample SAMN03653691) | human gut metagenome | host: Homo sapiens | place: USA: Dallas, Texas | collected 2012-07-23 | study: EMG produced TPA metagenomics assembly of the Gut...
CAGTCCGGACGCATACTGGTCAACGGCTATGATATCGCAAAGCTGGATCAGGAGCAGTACCGCCGCAACATCTCCATTCTGTTTCAAGACGTTCATGCCCTTCCGTTTTCCATCGCCAAAAATGTAGCCTGCGCATGGAATGAAGCGAGGCCAGAGGGAAATGTGGAAATTGCAGGACTTTTAAACAGAAAGACCAGCGCGAAGCTGCAGGAGAGAGAACAGCGCTATGATGAAGAACATATTCGCACATGTCTGAAGCAGGCTGGTTTGTGGGATAAGGTATCTGCACTGCCGCAGGGAATACATACCGTATTAACGCAGGTGCTGGATACTGAGGGAATAGATTTATCAGGTGGTGAGCTGCAGAAGCTGATGCTTGCCCGTGCCTTATATAAGAACGCGCCGCTTTTGATTCTGGATGAACCAACCGCTGCACTTGATCCAATAGCGGAGAGCGCACTGTATGAGGAATATGCGCAGCTGTGCAGACATCGTCTTTCTGTTTTTATATCACACCGGCTCAGCTCGACCCGCTTCTGTGATCGTATTCTGTTTCTGGAAAACGGTAGGATTGTGGAAGAGGGGACTCATGAGGAGCTGATGGAGAAGCAGGGCCGTTACGCCGCAATGTATACGGTTCAGGCGCATTATTATCAGGAGGAGGTAAGCCGACATGAAGCGGATTTGTAAACAACTGCGTATCCATTTCCGGCTTCTGAAAATGATGCATGTGCTGGACCGTTCAGCCCTTCCTTTATATCTGCTATATGCTCTGCTGGATGCCCTGCAGCCCTATGTCATGATTGTCGGTGGTGCCCGCATACTGGATCTGCTGCTGAAAAATGCATACCATCAGGCGATACGTGTGAGTATCATCATGCTGCTGGCCGCCTTCCTCATTTCTGTCTTAATCGCTATTGTAAAGCATCATGCGGAGACAATCAGTATGAAAATCAACAGAGTGTGCAATGCTGCGGTTTGTATGAAGTCCGTTTCTCTGGATTATGCAACTTTCGCAGATAAAAAGAATCTGGAAGACTTTGAAGCTGCTGACCATAATGTTGCACGAAATGGTGGCTTTGGAAGTCTGCTGCTTTCCTATTATTCTCTGGTGAAGGGGATTATAGGTTTTCTTATTGCCATGTTGCTGCTGGTGCAGCTATGTCTGAAGCAGGGAACACTGGCGCAGCCGATACTTTCATTTTTTGTACAGCCGGCAGGCGCGCTGTGTACATTATGTATATTGGTTGTCCTGCTGGCCGTACTGTATTACCGCCTGATGGAGTATGTCGTACGCAACACACTGAAGCTGTATTACGGAGAAGTGGAGTACGATCAGAAATTTAACTTCTTTACTGAGCGATTATGTAATGATGTACAATATGCCAAAGAGATACGTCTGTATCATATGCGGCATCTGCTGCTGATGGAATGGGAAAAGCTGCTTGTCGATCTGCATGGCTATTATGAGAAAAAATGGAAGTTCAATCGCAGATATCAATTCATGTCCTCGCTTATGAATGATTTGATACTGTTTGCGGCCTACCTTTTTGTCATCCTAAAGGCATTTGCACAGGCGGTATCGATTGGGGCAGTTACTCAGTATATCGGAAGTGTCCAGCAGATGAATGCATCGCTCCGTACGATGATGGAAGCCTTGAACCAGCTGCAGCTTTGTGCTTCCTATCTAACGTTTTATACGAATTTTATGGAAAAGAAAAGCGTTCTGCACAGCGGTTCGCTGCCTGTTGAAAAGCGGAATGACAATGAGTATGAAATAGAATTTCATGATGTGAGCTTCCGTTATTCACAGAGTACGGAATACAGCCTGCGCCATGTATCCGTGAAGTTGAATATGCTCAGCCGCTTCGCAGTTGTCGGAAGAAACGGTGCAGGAAAAACAACCTTTATTAAGCTGCTGTGCAGGATGTACGATGTCAGCGAGGGCAGTATCACGCTGAATGGTGTTGATATACGAAATTATGAGTACCATGAATATCTGAATCTGTTCGCTGCTGTTTTTCAGGATTTCTCGCTGTTCTCCTTTACGGTGAAGGAAAATGTGGCCTGCCATAGGGACGCGGCGGATGAAGCGGTATGGCACTCCTTATCTCTGGCCGGTGTTCAGGATAAAATCAAAATGCTTCCACAGCAGCTGGATACACTGCTGTTTCATGAGATGGGAGACGGTGTAGAGGTGTCCGGTGGAGAGGCGCAGAAAATAGCTATAGCCAGAGCATTGTATAAGGATGCTCCTCTGGTTATCCTTGATGAGCCGACCGCCGCACTTGATCCCATCAGCGAATATGAAATATATGAACGGTTCAATACTATGGTTCAGGATAAAACAAGCATCTATATTTCGCATCGGATGAGCAGCTGCCGTTTCTGTGATGATATCCTGGTCTTTGATGACGGATATCTGATTCAGCGGGGAACTCATGAACAGTTGATGAAGGATCGTGATCAGGTATATGCAAAGCTCTGGAGCGCACAGGCGAAATATTATGAAACTTATGATGCTCGATACGCCGATATTCTATAAGTACCATGCAATGAAAAGCTAAAGTAAGCTGTATTCGTCACTGGAATGCAGCTTTTTCTGCCTATAGGTATTCCCTTTATCCTACCTATCCCGCAATTTGCTGTTCTCCTGATAGGCATCAGGCAAGAAAGCTTTTCTCCGAAAGAAAAGAATGCTATAATAATCAAAACAAGGAGAGAGCGGGTATGACCATGAAATTCAGACGTTTTCTATGCTTTCTGACAGCTCTGCTGCTGATCAGCGGATGCGCAGGCAAGGAAGACGGTAAGAAATATCCAAGCGAATATGAAACATCACCGAATCCCAAAATGTCTGAACTTCGTCTGCCCAGCAGCCCCGGAGAGCAGGTAGCTGTGGATTCCAGCGGACTGGTGCAAATCGATTACAGCAATACCAGCAGCGGCTATCTGCAGGCCAAGCTTCTGCGCAAGCCTGAAAAAAGGATGCGCCTACAGATAACGAAGGACGGGGTAGGAAACATCGCATATGATTTTACAAAGGAAAACGAATACGAAACCTTTCCCTTTGAACAGGGAAGCGGAACATATCTGGTAAAGGTACTCGAAAATCGTTCCGGGAAAACCTATACAATCACATTGACCCTGTCCCTGGATGTCAAGCTTGAAAATGAGAGGATACCGTTTTTATATCCAAATCAGACGGTCAACTATGACAGTCATACGGCGGCTGTAAAAAAAGCCTTTGAGCTGACGAAGGATGATGATACCGTATTGAAGCGGATTGCAACACTGTACAATTATGTGGTGGATAACATCAGCTATGATTCAAAAAAGGCTAAGGAAGTAGAGGATATTTATGTGCTTCCTGTCGTGGATGAGACACTGGAAAGCAAAAAAGGGATATGCTTTGATTATGCGGCTCTGCTTGCGGCGATGCTGCGCAGCCAGCAGATTCCAACCAGACTGGTAACAGGAAATACCACGATTGAATATCATGCCTGGGTGGAGGTATATATTGAGGGGAAGGGATGGATCAATCCCGAAATTCTACTGCATGCGAAGAAATGGAGCCGTATGGATCCAACCTTTGATGCCAGTGACATCGATTATAAAGATGACTATGAAGATAAGTATTACTACTAGGAGGAAAACGTATGACACATACAACATTACGCTCTGAGGAAATGTTTGATTTCTGTACCCAGATGTCGATGATTCTCGCAGGCGGACTATCTGTCGAGGAAGGGCTGGAAATCATAGGGGACGATACGGATAACTCGCATATGAAGGAGGCCGCTGGATGTCTGCTGGAAAAGGTACATGTCGTGGGCTCCTTTAGCGCAGCGCTGGAGGAGGCTCCGTATTTCGACACGTATGCTAAGAAAATGGTGGAAATTGGGGAAATCAGCGGTCATCTCGATAATGTTATGAAGGAGCTGGCGCTATATTATGAGCGTAGCAGTGACCTGAAGCAGTCCTTGAAGGAGGCGCTGACCTATCCCTCGATTTTGTTATTGATGATGTGGGCGGTTGTCGGCATCATCGTATGGAAGGTTCTGCCGATTTTTGAAAAGGTACTTTTGCATATGGGAGCTGCCCTTCAGGGGACGGCCGCCTCCATGATGCACTTTGGACAGCTGTTTGCCACGGCCTCCTTTATCCTATTGACACTGTTCTTGCTGGGAGGGGTTCTACTCGCAGTGACCTTTAGAAAATCAGGAGGAAAATCATTCCTCTCTCATCTGTTTATGACAAAGCAGCTCTATCACAATATGGTAATGGCAAAAATGACCTATGCCCTGTCGCTGTTCATTACAAGCGGATATGAAATGGAGGAGGCGCTGGGGTATCTTACAGATGTTGTGGAGGATGAGGCGGTTCAAAAAAAAATCGATGCCTGCCGTAATGATATGCAGGCGGGGAAAAGCTTTTCTCAATGTCTGCGCGAGCAGGCGCTTTATCAGGGAGTATATGCGAGTATGATCATCACCGGCTTTCACAGCGGAAAAAGTGATGAGGTCATGCAGAAGGTAAGCACCCTGTATGAGAAGGATGTGGATACCAGTATCTCAACCTTCCTGAATACCATTGAACCGGTCATCGTGATTGTTCTGTCTGTAATTGTCGGAATCATTCTGCTCTCTGTCATGCTGCCGCTGATGAGCATTATGTCATCCATCGGATGAAACGAAAGAAGGGAATGCTGAGTTTGCAGCTTCTTATGTTTCTGGGAATCCTGGTTATGCTCATTTATGGATTCTCGACAACCGACAGCGGACTCAGTAAGGAGGATGCACAGCGTGCCGAAGAGGCAATCCAGAAAGCAGCACTGGAATGCTACAGTATCGAGGGAGCATATCCCCAGTCGCTGGAGTATCTGAAAGCGCATTATGGTTTGTATATTCAGGAGGATGCCTACCGCATCCGTTATCATTACATCGGAGCAAACATCATGCCGGATACGGATGTATATCCAAGGAGTGAACAGCCATGAAACAACGACATTCCATTGATATTTTGTTCTCTCTATCGTTATTCACCGTATTTGTAATCTGTGCGTTTCTGGTTCTTCTGTTTCAGACCGGAAGCTATCAGGCCATCATCAAACAGGGGGAAGAGGTAGAGCGTATGCATACACCTCTGGCATATCTGCGTACAAAAATCAGGAGTGCGGATGAAGATGGGGCTGTATCTGTGAGACAGCTGGAGAACACGGAGGCGATTGTAATACAGGATAAAAAAGAACGGACGATCACCTATATATATGAATATGAGGGTAAACTGCGGGAGCTGTATGTGAGTGAGGAAGTGGAGCCGATGCTTTCAGCAGGGACAGCGCTGTTTACCGTTTATGACTTTGAAGCACAGGAAAATGGAGGGCTGCTGCAAGTGAGCATTCACGATGAGCAGGGGAAAGCCAGCCGTATGATCATGGAGCTGAAGAGTGAGTAAGGAGGAAGCGCTATGCGGGAGAGTCATGCAAATAAATCGATATCGTTTCTGATGGAGCTCATCTTTGTGCTTTTCTTCTTCACCCTGGCAAGTGCGGTTTGCGTGCTCGTGCTGGGAACGGCAAAGGAAAAAAATAATCTGGCTGCAGATACGCGGAATGCGCTGCAATACGGAGAGAATCTGTTGGCACAGCGTGAGATTACCTCGCTGCAGCAGGCAATGCAGAAGAAAATCTTTTATCTGGATGAGAATGGAAACCGGGTATCCTCGCAGGCAGGATATTACCGTGTTGAAATCGAGCAGAAGGAAGCAGTTGAAAAAAGTGGCAGAGCACTTTGCGAGATGTGTATTTACCGCAGGGATAAGGAGCTTGTACGTCTTCCCTTTCTGCTGGAAGGGGGCGTTCAACAATGAAGCTTGAAAAGCGCGGCGTACAGATTGGTCTGGGGGCATCCAGTATCTTCATGATTTTCGTCGTTTTGTGCATGATGATCTTATCTGTACTTTCATATACACGCGCGTTACAAAACGAAAAAATTGCACAGCGTGAGAAGCTGTATCAGGAGGCAGTCGCCAAAAGTGATGCAGGAGCACAGCTGCTAATTGATGAACTCCGGCAGTATCCTGAGCAGACCCTGCAACAACGTCTGAAGCAAAGCAGGGTGCAGTCACTGCTGCAGGAATATGGGATGAAGACGGATTGGAAGCAGGATGAGCTGCTCGTCACAATACCGGTTCAGGATGCACAGCAGCTGCAGCTGAGATTGCAGAAGCAGGGAAGTGCTATTCATATAAAAGCATGGAAAACAATTACGAAGGGAGATGCACTGTGATGGTGACAATCGAACAGATGCTGAAGGAAGCAATCGCAAGGAATGCTTCGGATATATTTTTAGTAGCAGGGCATCCATATGCCTTTAAAATCAATGGAGAAATTCACTCCATGCAGGAAACCAGGCTGATGCCCAATGACACAGCACAGCTGATTCAGGAAATCTATCAGTATGCGCTGCAGAATTCCTATGAGGACTTTCTCAAAAAAAAGGACGATGATTTTTCCTTTTCCATACCAGATGTGGGACGGTTTCGCTGCAATGTCTATCTACAGAGAAATTCACAGGCAGCGGTGCTACGGGTGGTCCGCTTTGAACTACCCGATCCGGTTGAATTGCATATACCACAGGTTATCACTTCGCTTGCGGCAGTAAAAAAGGGAATGATTCTGGTAAGCGGGCCGGCCGGGTGTGGGAAATCAACGACGCTCGCCTGCATCATTGATAAAATCAATGAAAGCCGCAATGTACATATCATAACGATCGAAGATCCAATCGAATATCTGCATGCCCATAAGAAAAGCATCGTATCCCAGCGTGAGGTATATCACGATACACAGGATTATTTGAACGCGCTGCGCTCTGCTCTGCGGGAAGCACCGGAGGTCATACTGGTTGGAGAAATGCGGGATCTGGAGACCATCAATACGGCAGTTACGGCCGCAGAGACCGGGCATTTAATCTTATCGACCCTTCACACTATGGGGGCAGCCAATACCATTGACCGCATGATAGATGTATTCCCAAGTGAACAGCAGCAGCAGATTCGCGTACAGCTGTCCATGACACTGCATGCTGTTATCAGTGAACAGCTGGTACTTGCCACAGATGGCACCATCGTCCCTGTTTTTGAAATTATGATCGTCAATCCGGCGATTCGTACGCAAATCAGGGAAGGGAAAATTCATCAGCTGGAAAATTCCATGATAGCAGGAAAGGATCAGGGAATGATTACCATGGATGAAAGTCTTATGAAGCTATATGAGGCAGGCAAAATTGATAAGGAGGCCGCCTTGATGTATGCGAGCAACTCGGAACGCATGCGTAAAAAATTAAATATGTGACGGCGAAGGCGCATGGCTTTCGCTTTTTTTCATATACTAGAGGAAAACAGACAAAGTTGAGAAACTGTATAAATACACCGTAGGGAAAACGCGCTATACTGAAACCAGATAACAGAAGCGTATGCATGAGCGCATATGCATATCAAAACATAGGAGGAGATTTGAATGAAGAAACAGACAAAGAAAATCGCAGCGGGTGCCGCAGCTGCCGCAGCAGGTATCGCAGCAGCAACGGCAGTGCGCCATGCGGCAAAGAAACGGGAGCAGAGTGTTCAAAGTATGGTGAGCAGTGGAAGAGAGGGAGAACGGCAGGCATACCTGATCGGCGGCGGTCTGGCTTCCTTAGCGGCAGCGGCATACCTCATTCAGGATGGCGGCTTTCATGGAGAAAATATCCATATCATGGAGGGAATGAGCATCCTTGGCGGAAGTAATGACGGGGCAGGAACAATGCAGAATGGGTTTGTCTGCCGCGGCGGAAGAATGCTGAATGAGGAAACCTATGAGAACTTCTGGGATTTATTTTCCTCCATTCCATCTCTGGACTGGCCGGGAAAAAGCGTGACCGAGGAAATACTGAACTTTGATCACCTGCATCCAACACATGCACAGGCCAGACTCGTGGATCGCTATGGGGTGATTCAGGATGTACGCAGTATGCAGTTTAACAATACCGATCGCTTTCTAATGACAAAGCTGCTTGCAACACCGGAAGAAAAGCTGGATGATGTAACCATTGAGCAATGGTTTAAGGATAGTCCGCATTTCTTTACTACAAACTTCTGGTACATGTGGCAGACAACCTTTGCATTCCAGAAATGGTCCAGCGCGTTTGAATTTCGCCGGTATATGAATCGTATGATTCTGGAGTTTCCGCGTATTGAAACCTTAGAGGGAGTAACCAGAACACCATATAATCAGTATGAATCTGTGATTCTTCCATTAAAGGTATATCTGGAGGGCTTTGGTGTTGATTTCAGCATTCGTGCCATTGTCGAGGATTTGGACTTTAAGGAAGACAGCGTTACGGTAACGGATATTCATATTTCGGAAAACGGCAAGCAGCGTATCATCCATCTTGAGGATACCGATCTGTGTATTATGACAAACGGCTGTATGACTGATTGTGCAACGCTTGGTGACTTCAAAACACCGGCGCCTTATCAGCCGGAACATCCGATGTCTGCACAGCTATGGAAAAGAGTTGCGGAAAAGAAGCCTGTACTTGGAGATCCGGCGCCATTCTTTGGAAAGCCGGAAGAGACCAATTGGGAAAGCTTTACCGTGACCATGAAGGGAAATAAGCTGCTGAAAATGATCGAGCAGTTCTCCGGCAATATTCCGGGCAGCGGAGCACTTATGACCTTTAAGGATTCCAGCTGGCTCATGTCCATTGTCGTAGCGGCACAGCCGCATTTCAAGGCACAGGATGCCAATACGACAATATTCTGGGGCTATGGTCTGTATACGGATGCTTTGGGTGACTATGTGAAAAAGCCAATGCGGGAATGCAGCGGTGAGGAAATTCTGATGGAGCTGATTCACCATCTGCATTTTGAAGAGGATACTAAGGACATCATGGAATCCGTTGTGAACGTCATCCCATGCATGATGCCATATATCGATTCACAATTCCAGCCAAGAGCGATGAGCGATCGTCCGCTAGTAATACCAAGCGGCTCTACCAACTTCGCCATGATTTCGCAATTTGTGGAAATTCCGGAGGATATGGTATTCACGGAGGAATATTCCGTCCGTGCAGCACGTATGGCAGTGTATGGACTGCTTGGAATTGATAAGAAGCTGTGCCCGGTAACACCATATAATAAAAATCCGAAGGTTCTCGCAGTCGCCGCAAAAACAATGCTGCGCTGATAAGCGCATACACGTTTAACCTGCAGTAATCAGCAGATGAAGCTTTAGCACAGCCTGCAGAAGGCAGGATTTGCTAAAAGGTCTCTCCCTGCTGTAAAAAACAACAAGATAAACAAAAAGAATCAGGCTCATCATTTTAACGATGAGCTTGATTCTTTCATTTCTATGAATTTCTGATCTATCCAAGAATCCTTCGGTGATTGATTGACCTTCTGGTGTTTAGAAGGAGAGCAGAAGCCGAGAATATACGCTGTTTGTAATTGTTCTGACCTCCATGAATCACAGATTACCTCAACATTGCGGTACGATACTGCAGACAGTCGATATAGGAAAAGGGAGTCTGCGGTGGTATAATGAAAGACAGTCTTTTTTAAGATCGTTTTTTCATATGAAAGGAATGAAGATGATGACAACCAGAAATCAGTATGCATACATGTTCCATTCGCTTGCCTGCGGTATATGCCGTGTTGCTCTTGATGACAGCTTTACCTTGCTTTATGCCAATCCCTTTTACTATCATATTTATGGATACACACCGCAAAGTGCCATGGAATACGGATTTGATAATGTGAAATATATTTTACCTGCGCCGGTGTTTCATAGGGTGCGTACAGAGGCTTTACAGCATGTGAAGAAGCAGGAGCGTTTTTTTGAATTGGAATTTCAGGGTGTTCATCGCAATGGTGAAGACCTCTGGCTGCTGGTACGCTGCACGTATGACCCTGAGGATGGGGAAAGTATATTGTGTGTGCTCATGGATATCGCTGTTCATAAACAGCTGGAGGATCAGCTGCGTATGAGTATGGAGGAAAGCCGCATGGCGTTTCAGCTTACGGATAAGCTGATGTATAGCTTTGATATCGAGGAATGCCGGTTGACGCTGCCACCGCAGATCAGCGAAGATTTTGACCTTCCGCAAATCATGTATGGAGTGCCTATGAGCATTGTGAATGCCGGCACGGTGGAGAAAGACAGCATTCCGGAATTCATACGCTTTTATAATGCGATGCTATCCGGAGAACCGCATGGCTATTCCGAGGTAAAAAAGTGTAAAAAGGATGGTACCTGCTGCTGGTATGCCGCAAAGTATTCCATGATTTATGATAAGGCCGGTAAGGCGAAGCGCGCAATCATCTCCTGTGAGGATATAACAAAACAAAAGGAGAAGGAATTTGTGTATTCCAAGTGGCGGCAGTATTTCAAAACCAAGGAAGGCAAGACGATCGGATATTATGAATATGACCTGACATTGGATCGGCATATGGAAGGTGTCGGTGACACACCACCGGAATATCTGAAGACCTTGAAGCGCTATACGGATACAGTGCCTTATATTGCAGAGCATTTTGTCGGTGATGAAGACCGGGAACGCTTTTACCGCTTCTTCGACAGAAACCGCCTGTTGACCCTGTTTTATGATGGACAGGATGAGGATGTCATCGAGTATCGCAGGATCGAGCAGGAAACGATAATTTGGGTGCGTGCCAGTCTGCGTATGGCAGAGGATCCCACCACCGGACATATCAAGATGTTTATGATGACAATGAATATCGATGCTGAGAAAAAGAAAACACTGCGTCTTCAAAAGCTGGTTGAAACAGATGAAATGACAGGATTATTAAAAAGGGAAACCTTTATACGAAAAGTGAATGACTGCCTGAAGATGCAGGACTATGTCATACGCCATGCATTTCTGTTGCTGGATATCGATGAGTTCAAACAGCAGAATGATACATACGGTCATCAGTTTGGCGATCAGGTCATTCGGGATACTGCTGAGCTATTAAAGAGCTCCCTGCGAAAACATGACATCTGCGGACGTCTTGGCGGTGATGAGTTTATGGTGTTTCTGAATGGGGTATCTTCTCAGGAACGCGTATTGCCGCGTATACAGCAGCTGTGCGAGAAGCTGCATCGGGAGTATGCAAAAAAGGGAAGCGTATCCTGCAGCATTGGAGTTGCCTTTTACCCGCAAAATGGAACGGATTTTGAACAGCTGTATCATAATGCGGATATCGCTTTGTATGAGGCCAAACGGGCTGGACGTTCCAATTACAAGCTGTTTCAGAAGTAACGGTATTGGAAAACAGCATAGTTACGTACGAAAAAAACAGCCGCATACACAGGGGTGGCTGTTTTCAGAATAGCATTATTTCAAAGTGAAGGTCATTTTGACAGGATTGTGGTCGGAATTAGGCAAAGTCAGTATCCATGTTTTCAGCGACAGCCTCCACATTATCTGAAACGATGAAGCCATTGAGAATCACTGTATAGTTGACGCCCTTTTGATAAGGCATGTCGCTGCTGCGACAGGTAGCTATCGTTTCTTTGTTTGCGGACTGAACAAAGGAAAATGGCTTTGAGAGATTATCGTCTGTCAAGGATTACACCCAATCCGGTGTTTTTTGTTCACTTTGGAAGGTATGGATGCTGTTTGCGATATCGTGATAAAAATCACCTCCGACAATGACATAGTTTCCCTTTTCATATTCCTCCTGCAGAACCCTGTTTAAAACTGCAAGCGGCTTTATGTTGTAGGTTGCAATCGTGAAGGTATCCTTGCGGCTCGCTGATAAGGTGGTATTATGTTCGGTTGCGATATCTACATTATCATCAATTCGATCATACTGCACACTCATGTAGCCTACATATCCGGCAATACACAGCAGTGGAATCAGCAATATGACAGCAGCTGCTAAAAGGATACGCTTTGATAGATGTTTATCAGGATAGGGTGCACGGAGACAATCATAATGTTGGTCAAATAATTGGTCATTGTTTCAAAGAAGCGCAAAAAAAGCCGATAGTTATCGACTTATTTAACATATGGAGGGAGAACGGATGATAAAACAAAATATTATCTCCTCGACCTCGACACCTTGGTCATTTATATTTTATACCCTATATATAAAATTGTAAACCCCTTTTTAAAAAAATTAAAACCGAAGCTGAGATTTTCTGCTTCAGTTTTAATTTGATTATTTCTCTAATTTCTCTATATCGATGACAGACTTTGTTTTTAAATCTATACGAATGCAAAGGAATGCTCTTTTGATGATCTGCTTCTGTTCTATGTATGTATACTCATTGAATTTTTTTATTGCTTTATTTCTCAATCTTTTCATATCCT
>ERZ781275.1744-NODE-1744-length-12309-cov-2.482944_pt1 | contig 12309 bp, 7 predicted proteins | sample MGYA00375853_ERZ781275 | MGnify/ENA primary metagenome ERZ781275 (study PRJEB29790, sample SAMN03653691) | human gut metagenome | host: Homo sapiens | place: USA: Dallas, Texas | collected 2012-07-23 | study: EMG produced TPA metagenomics assembly of the Gut...
TCACCGCGGTTTTGGAATCGGATATTATTCTGATCGACGAGGTCCTCAGTGTGGGAGATGTGAAATTTAAGAAAAAGAGTTACAATAAGATGAAGCAATTGATCTCTAACAAGGACCGCACGGTGGTGATTGTCTCCCACAGTTCGGATACTCTGCGGAAGCTGTGCACCAGCCTGCTGTGGCTTCACGAGGGGGAGATCAAGATGATGGGCGGTACGGAGGAAGTGCTGGGCGCCTATGAAGAATTTATGGCGAAGTAAGGTATAAGGAGTTTAAAGATGTCCAAAGGTTCCTGGGTCAGAGAGAAACTAAAGAAGTATTCCCACAGACATCCCGGTTTGCTGAAGGCTTTTCAGGGGGCGCGGGGGAGGATTAAGGAGGAGCGGTTCGCCGCGCTTCAGAGGGAGACCCCGTTGGATGACAAGTTGGTGGTGTTTGAATCCTACTGGGGGGAGTCCTATAGTTGTAGTCCGAGGGCGATCTACGAGGGTATGCTGGAAGATGTCAGATATGCCAATCACCATTTCGTGTGGTCTTTTCAGGACGTTCAAAAGCACAAGTATCTCTTGAGAAATCCCAGGACAAGACTGGTGGAGAGGAATTCCGAGGAGTATCACCGGATGTTTGCGAAGGCAAAGATCTGGATCTATAACATGTCAATTCCAGATTATATGGTTCCCAGGGAAGATCAGATCTATGTGGAGACTTGGCATGGCACCCCGCTGAAGCGTGTGGGGTGCGACACCATATATGAGAGTGATTACCGCAGGAGCCGTCGGGATACCATTGCGGCGTTTGAGAAGAAGGGGGCGAAGGTGGATTATCTGTTGTCCCCTTCTGTGTTTTACGATCGGGTGATTACCTCCGCTTTTGGGCTGGATAAGAGTCAGAATCAGGCTGCGGTGGTCCACACAGGGTATCCCAGAAATGACTTTCTGTACCGTTATTCTCTGGATGAGGTCCGAGAGATCAAGGAGAGGCTGGGAATCCGACAGGACAAAAAGGTGCTGCTGTACACGCCCACCTGGAGGGAGAACCAGCACAGAGACCAAGTGGGGTTCACCTATCGCATGGAGTTGGATGTGGAGGCTCTGTTTCGGATCTTGGACGGGGATTCTGGGACTGCCCGGGAGTCAGACTATGTACTGTTGTACCGCTCCCATCACCATGTGAAGGCTTACGACAGGCCTAAGGAGTGGGAAGGCCGGGTGTTGGATGTGACCGGGGAGGAAGACATCACTCCTCTGTATATTATCAGTGATCTGTTGATCACAGACTATTCCAGTACCATGTTCGACTATGGCAACCTGGGGCGCCCTATGATCTTCTACATGTATGACCTGGAGGAGTACCAAAATCAGTTGCGCGGTTTTTATTTTCCTGTGGAGGAGTTGCCCGGGCCTGTGGTTGGGAACACAGAGGATTTGGGCGAGGCGGTGCTGGAGCTGAGTAGAGATTTTCAGTACACAGAGAAGTATCAGGAGTTTCAGCGGAGATTCAACACTTACGAGGACGGACATGCCACAGAGCGAGTCTTGGATCTTCTGCTGAGAGGGAGAGGAGGAGTTGGATGAAGGTGGCAGGAATCATTCCCGCCCGGTATGGGTCCACCAGACTTCCGGGGAAACCGTTGAAGGAGATCTGTGGGAGACCGATGTTGGCGTGGGTCTATGAGCAGGTGAAGAAGGCCAGAAAGTTGGATGAAGTCCATGTGGCCACAGACGATGAGCGGATTGAGTCCATGTGCCGCCAACATGGGATTCCGGTGATTATGACCAGTTCCGCGCACCCCACTGGGGCCAACCGCCTTCAGGAGGTGTCCCAGAGTGTCCAGGCAGATTTCTACGTCCAGCTCAACGGCGACGAGCCGCTGCTGGATCCTGGCCTGGTGGATGCGGCAGTGCCGGAGACAGTGGATCAGAGCGAGGCCTTCGGCACAAATATCATCACAAAAATGCACAGTCCTTCGGAGGTGATGGATCCGGCCAACATTAAGGTGGTCTTCGACGAGAGTCTCCGGGCCTTGTATATGTCCAGAGCAGCTATTCCGTTTCCCTATAAAAGTATTGAGTTTCAGTACTATAAGCATGTGGGAATACTGGGATATAACAAGAAAATGTTGGATTTCTACCGGGATTCCGTTCCTGGCCGGTTTGAGAAAATTGAGGGGATCGACACCCTGCGTTTCATCGACTACGGCAAGCATCTTCAATTTATTGAGGTGGAGCACTGTCGGACGCTGTCGGTGGACACGCAGAAAGATCTGGAGAGAGTCAGGGAGATTATGGAGAGCAAGCAGAGAGGAGGAGACAGCCTATGCCAGGAATACAGACGTTAGATTGTACGCTGCGGGATGGCGGATATCTCAATGACTGGGCTTTTGGCCATAAGATGATATGCCAGACTGTTCGCCAGTTGATCGCGTCCAATGTGGACTATGTGGAGCTGGGGTTTTTGAGAAATGAGGAGTATCAGCCGGACCGCACGGTGTTTGGCCGGGTCAAAGACGCCTACAACATTCTGCCTGAAGACTGTGGGAATACAAAGTTCACGCTGATGTCCTTGCACAATAAATATGATATCGGCCAGTTGGAAGACTATGACGGCGGTCCCATCAAGAGGATCCGTGTCACTTTCCATGATTACGATGTGGAGGAAGGCCTCCAATATTGTAAGAAGGTTATGGAGAAAGGATATGAGGTGGCCTGCAATCCCATCAATATTATGGGCTATTCAGACCAGGAATTGCTGGAAATTCTGCGGAAGGTAGATGAGATTCACCCGACAGTGTTCTCCATTGTGGATACTTTCGGTTCAATGAAGAGGAACGATCTGATTCGTCTCTATGCTCTCTGCGAAAATAATTTGAGCAGGGATATCACGATTGGCCTTCATCTCCATGAGAACCTGTCTCTGTCTTACTCGCTGGCCCAGGAGTTCTTAAATATAAAAAGTTACAGCAGAAACTGTGTCATCGACGGCTCTCTGCTGGGAATGGGGCGGGTCCCGGGGAATTTGTGCATTGAGCTGATCTTGGATTACCTGAACAATAATTATGCCAAGAACTATAACATTGACCCGGTTTTGGACGCCATCGACGATTATATTTTACCTATCAAGAGGCGGGAGCCTTGGGGATACAGCACAGCTTACTCTTTGTCAGCGAAGTATAATCTTCACCGCAACTATGCGGAATTTTTGCTGAACAAGGGAAAGCTAAAGGCTAAGGATATCAATCACATTCTGGCCTCCATCGAGGATGCAAAGAAGACCGCCTTTGACGAATCCTATGTGGAAAACCTGTATTACCAGTACCAGGACTGTGCGGTGGACGACGTCCTGGCCAGAGAAGTGTTGCTTGGTGAGATTCAAGACAGGAAACTTTTGATCCTGGCGCCGGGAGGTTCGTTGGAGCGGGAGCAGCAGAGGATACGTGCCTATATAGCGGCAGAGCATCCGGTGGTGATCGCCGCTAACTTTAAGAGCGAACTTTATCAGGCGGATTACCTCTTCTTCAGCAACATCAAACGGTATGAGGAGTATGTGTCCGGTCCTGTGAGGGAGAGGGTCATGGTCACTTCCAACATCAAGGAGCGGATCAGCGCTCAGGATTTAGGGTTTAATTACCACGATCTGACCTACGATGAGAATGGGGTGTTTGACAACTGTACGGTGATGCTTCTGCGCCTTCTCAGACAGATAGGGGTCAAGGAGGTTCATCTGGCGGGGTTTGACGGCTATGAGGAGAGAGCCACCGACTATGTGAGCAGTATCTTAGATTACCAGGAACGCCATAAGGGGGCGGCGGATACCAATCGTCTGATCCGGACTTTGTTGGAACCCGTCAAGAGTCAGATGAGGCTTCAATTTTTGACGCCGTCGAAATATGAGAAGGAAGTAGAAGATTAGAATGCGAGAGATAAAATTAATTATTTTGGATGTGGATGGGACGATGACCGACGGTGGCGTCTACATCGATAACAACCGGGTGGAGACGAAGAAGTTCAACATCAAGGACGGCTGTGGCATCGTGCTGGCCCATGGGGTTGGAGTTTATGATTCTCACTGGCCGTGAGAGCAATTGCGTCCGGCAGCGGGCGGAGGAATTGAAGATCCGCTACATCTATCAGAATGTGAAAAACAAAATTTTATTTTTAGAGAACTTCATGGAGGAACAAAACCTTCAAAAAAATCAGATCGCCTATGTGGGAGATGATTTGAACGACTTGTATGCAATGCGCTTGGCGGGAATCAGCGCTTGCCCGGCAGACGGCGCAGAGGAAATCAAAGCGCAGTGCGATTACGTATTGGACGCTCCAGGGGGAGGGGGCGTCGTGCGGGAATTCGTCGAGTTGTTGCTGAAAGGCCGTGGACAGTGGGAGACTGCCATTGAGAGAGCTTTTGGCGAATAAGATAGAAACTGTAGATAAGAGATAGGAGTAAAGTGAGAGTATGGCTGGGGGAGAGTGGTGGATACAGCCATATGGGAGTAAAGAATAAGGGAGCTTATGAAGAGACAGAAGAGAATAGGCAGAATTGGGGCAGCCGTTCTGGCCATGCTGATTCTAATTACGTTTGCATTTGAGACGAGAACCGTGAACGCGGGAATTAAAGAGGCGGATGTGTTTTTGGATTCCAACTGGACATATGTTGGAGAGAGTACCCCCTTTGAGGACGGAGGGTGGCTGCAGGCCATCTGTGATACGGAGAATTATATTATCGGTGTGGAGAACGCCTCCAACAGTTCCAGTGAGCCGGACACACTGGTGGCTTTCTATAAGAATGACCACGATGAGAATGGCAATCCGGTACAGCAGTTTAGCTATGCCAAGCATGTGACCCAGACAGACTATGAACACTGCAATGGGATCACCTATGATCCGCTCAGAGGGAGACTTCTGATCGCAGGGGGAAAAGCCCTGAAGAAACAGAATAAAGGCTGTATTTTCATAGTGGACAGCGACAGCCTGGAGTATCAGGAGACTGTGAAGATCACAGACGAGGGCAGAGTCTCGGCGGTGGATTACTGGGAGCAGAATGACCAGTATGTCTTTCTGATCGGGACAACCCAGACCAGTTTTAAGTTTGTGATCACAGACGGAGACTTTAACGTACTCGACGAATTCGCAGGGGTGGACTCGTCGGCTGGAAATACCTTTCAAGATTTCTGCATCTCTGGGGACTATATCATCAGCATTCCGTTTATGAAGCGAACGGCGGAGGACGATACCCTTCAAGTCTATTCCTTGACGGAGAAGCGACTGGTGGGAACCTACGGCCTGTGGCTGGAGGGGGAGGACACCTATGTGGAGCCAGAGTCCATCTGTGAGATTGAGCCGGGCCGGCTGTTGATAGGAAGTATGCAGAAAGATCCCAACCGGGTGGTGTTCTATGAGACCCAGGTGGCAGCCGCATTCAGCGTGAGAACGAGTGTGGAGAACGGGGAGGTCACAGACAGTCAGAAGGTGTTGGACCAAGGGACGGACTTCACAGTCAGCTATAAAGGGAACAAGAATTATGAACTCAGAAGTATCTATGTGGATGATGAGAAGCAAAATATCTTAGAATACCCGGACGAGTATACCTTCACAAACCTGCAGGACGACCATGATATCAGCATCGTCTACAAAGAGATCCCGAAATTTCCCGTGGTCACAGGGGTTCACGGTGGCTGGATCAAGGCAAGTCCCTATGTAAGGCGGGATAAGGGTGTGAATGTGTGGATTAAGCCTTATCAGCACTATGATTTGGATTGGGTGATGGCCAACGGGGAACTGGTGGACGTGAAGGACGGGGAGAACAAGTACACGTTCAAAGATTGCCAGGGACCGGTCAAGGTCTATGCCTACTTTAAGGAGAAGCCGATATTCCAGATGGAGGCTGAGGTTTTGGGCGGCAAGATGCAAGTGGAATCCAAGAGCATCTACCGGGATGACGATTACACGGTTACTTATCAACCTGACAAGAATTACGTCTTTGCTCATTTATACATAGACGGCGAGGAAGTGACCGATTTGACGGACAGTCAGAAGAAGAGTTACACTTTTGAGAACGTGCAGAAAGCCCACAGTATACGGGTAGAGTATCGGTGGAGATATCTTCCCCAGCTTCTGGCCGGCGTGGGAATTGTGCTTTTGATCTTACTGATCTTCGCGTCGATTCGTTTTCGTAGGTGGGTGAAGAGGAGGAGAGCAGACAGGCATCGTGAGTCTGTGCGCAAGGAGTTCTCTGAACGGTTGCAAATGGGCGAGGAAGAGCAAGCGGAGGAAGAAGAGAATCCGCAAGTCCCGTCAAAAGAGGAAGAGACGGAGACAGGGGATATGGCGGGAGAACAGCCAACGGGGGAAGAATAAGGCCTCTGAATCCTGTGACTGAGATAAGAGGATTCTCAATTCCAGGTTGCAAAGTTGAAAAGAAAATGGTATGATATTAAAAAATTGAATAGTGAACAAGTAATTAGACAATTACCGGTTTTAAGTTTCTGAAGACATTCTAGAGAAGTGTTCAGACTAAGAGGGAATAAGGTGAGAATCCTTGACAGTCGTGCTACTGTATGCGTTTAGGTTTTTCGTATCCATTGTGCAAAGCGATGCATGAGAAGGGAGAGACTGTGAATACGTAAGTCAGGATACCTGCTTAGGGCTGCTACCAATTATTACACGCAATGATAAGTGGAGTGGGAGATTGTTCTGTTTGTGTACAAAAAACAGAGACGGCAAACGGGGGGTCTTCCAATGACAGGAGTATTGCGGTAGCAGAGGGTAATGTGTTGATTTTAGAGACATGAAGGCTAATGGGAGACGCAATATAGGATATTGTGTCTCCTTTTTGGTGGTGCCGAGTATGGCGCTGATCTTGCTGGTGCACGTCCAGTCGCGGGTATTTACCACCAAGTGTAGTGAACCACAAGTCGGTATCAGCAATCAGTACGAAGAGTATATATTCCGAAAGAGAATGGGAAGTAACACCCGCTAGGAGTACCAACAGCATTGGACAGAACCATTATTTACAAAATGAGACTTAAAAATAATTCACGCCTTTGGCGTTTTATATAAACATTCTATTATAAAGAGAAGGGGTAATACAGAATGAACAAATGGTTGAAGAAAACATTCACATTTTTGCTATCTGGGCTCTTGATTCTTTCTCAGTTCTCCGGAACTATGGTCTATGCGGATAGTTTTTCGGCAGAAGAAGAGAATGTTTCCACAGAGGAGGGGATCTTCTCCGAGGAGACAGACGGCTTTTTTGAGTCTGGGACAGGAGATTTGGAGAACAAGGCTCAGTCGGAAGAGGCGCAGAGTGTATCGGAAGATTCTGAGTCTTTTACAGGTGCAAACCAACCGAAAGATACGGATGATTTTAGGGAAAACCTATCTGGAAATGGCACTATAGAAGCTCCTTATGAGATCGCTTCGGCCGAGGATCTTCCAATATCTATCGAGGCTGACGCTTTTTATGTGCTGACTGCGGACATCAGGTTGGCTGAAGGTCAGATGATTGAGACGGTGGAGGGTACACTGGATGGAAAGGGACATACCATCACTTTGGCAGATAAACCTCTAGCGAACACTGTATCTGGAACGATTCAAAATTTGGGCGTTACCAGTGAGACGGACATTGTCAGCGCCGACACTTTTGGAAGTATGGCGTTTTCTCTAACCGGTACCATACAAAATTGCTTTTCTACCGCAAAGCTGAAATTGGATAGTTTCATGAATTCTTCTGGAGGCCTGGTTGGAACAATGGACGGTGGTTCTATCAAGAACTCTTATTTCGCCGGTTCCATTGATGATTTTCTACCTGGAGGTTTGGTGGGGATTAATAATTCTACCGACTCTGTCCTTGCCAATTCCTACTGGACAGTAGGCAGCAATGCGGTCTCGTTGTCTTATGGCCTTGCGCAGATCACGGACTGTGCGAAAAAGACGGTTGAGGACCTGCGCTCGGAGGCGTTTCTGGCGGTGTTGAATACAGATTTGCCGAATACGGGATTTTATTGGGCTGGATCTTTGGAAGGCGGTCTTCCGATTCTCTTGGAGGGGGCTCCCCCGACTGTGGAGGTTGATACCTCAATATTGGAGGAGGCAATTGAGCTTGCAGAAGCTTTGAATGAAGAAGAATATATGGAAGATACGTGGAGTACTTTTTCTTCCAAACTTTCCTTGGCGAAAGAAATTCTGAAGAAGGAATCTGCCACTCAAAAGGAAATCAATAATGCGGCCGATGCACTGAATGAGGCTATTGGCGCCCTGGCTAAGAAAAAACCCACGGTTCCAGTGGCCAAGCCGGAAGATTCCTCAAAAATTATCTCGATTGCGTCTGCTTCTGATCTACAATCCCTGGATATGGAGCAATCCATGGGTTCTTACTATGTGCTCACCGAAGATATTACTATAGACGGCAATTATTATTTGGGCGGTGAATTTAATGGAACCTTAGATGGACAGGGACATACGGTTACCTTTGCGGACTCTGTCAGTATGTTTAGCTGGGTTGGACCGGAGGGGGTTTTGCAAAATATATATTTCACTGGAACCCTGTCTGGTTATCAAGCTTCTGGCCCAGTTGGAACCAAATTAGCGGGGGCTGTTATCAATTGTTATTCCGATATTTCCGGAAAGAATGCATGTGGATTTGCTGGTTCATTAAACGGCGGCACATTGGCGAACTCTTACTCTGTAAGTGCGGGGAACAAAGGAGCTCTGTTTAACAAGTATGTATCAGGTACAATTGTCCGTTCCTACTGGTCGGAGCTTCTGTCTAATCCGGAATTATTTCCAGCGGCCTCTCTTATCGAGTCTGGCGAAAAGGCAGATGCCTATATGAGATCTAAGGATTTCGTCCAGTTACTCAACGAGAACCGGGGAGAGAACGGGACTGCCTGGGGGCAGAGTAGCGAAGGTTATCCTTATTTTGGGGAGGATCAGGAATATGTTCCTGAGGGACCGACTGAAAATAAATATCAGGTTTCCCTCATTCCGGAAAATGGAATGGAGTCAATCTTGGCCACGGATGGGATTTTGAAAGTGTCTCCAGATATAGTGGATCGTTCCCGTATAGCCGGAACTCTGCAATTGGAGGGGGTTCCGAAAACCAGTCAGGTTGAGTGGAGCTGTAGCGATACGACACCTGACGGAGCTATAGATACTCATGTGGCTACTGGGAAACTTTACGTTTATAAAGAGGGAAGCTCTAAAATTACGGCTACGGAGATTAAAGAAGATGGAAGCCGTGAGACGGCTGCAGTTATTACGGTTATGGCAAAGACGGTTCCTATTACAGATCTAAAGTTATCTATCGATGATCGGGATGTGACTGATGGCAGCTATACCGTTCAGGGTTCAGAGTGGAAAGAGGTTCAAGTTCAAGCCAAATTAGAAGGCAATGAGACCTATTTTCCTCTTTCTACCTCGCGTATAAAAATGGCCTTTGAAGATGAGAGCATGATCTATAATAATCCTTCCAGTAGAGCTTTCTATTTTCAAAAACCTGGGACGACCACTGTGACGGTGAGTTCTGTCTCTGATCCGTCGGTTTCCGCTTCAATTTCGCTGACATCAAACTATGTGCCGGTGGAATCTATTCGTCCGGCGATATCTGGAACGGTAGAGATTCACGGGAGAAATGCAAACAGCACGGGGGAATATGATTTCCTGCCAGATTATTCTTCGGTGATTATTGAGCCGGAGAACGCCAGCTATCGGGAGGGTTACACGATTACTTCCTCGAATCCGGAAGTTGCCTCATATATGCCCAGTATGGTAGTAGGCTATGTGCCCTTGTCGGCGGGCACGACGGTCTACACAGCCTCTATTAAGGACATTGATCCAGAGACGGGAAAAACGAAGACGATTTCTGGAGACTCGACGGTTACGTATACCTATCTAAATCCACTTACTTCTGTCCAGGCTACTTCCGATACCATAAGTGTGGAAGCCGGTGAGAGTGAGAGCTTAGGCTTGAATTTTACTGGGGAAGTCTCGGAGGAGGGCTGGAGTGTCACGGAACCGGCGATGAACTGGACATTCAGTCAAGATGGAATTGTATCCATCACTAGACAGAAAAAATCGTATTGGAATCACCAGGAAGGCGCCAAAGATTATCTGATGTTTATCGCGGGCACTGAGTACCAGGTGCAAGGCTTAAAAGCGGGCACAGTCGTCGCCACTGGAACCCCGGTGGACCAGACGAATCAAGTGGAACCGGTGGTTTTGACGATAACTGTGACGGGCAGCGAGACGCCGGTGGACATCATGGCGTTGATCGCCCAGGGCAGAGCCAATGCCATCGATTACATTAAGTCCTGCCATGAGGAGAAGGGCTATGTGTACGGGGACGAGTGGGCGGTATTTACCCTTCTTCGCAGTGGCGAGTCCATTGACCAGACGTCCTTGGAGAGCTATTATACTTCCGTGTCAGAGGAGATTCAGAAATGGGCCAAGAGTGATGAGGAGCAAAAACCCACAGATCTTGAGCGAGCAGCTCTGGCGCTTGCCGTCATGGGGCGTGATATTACAAATGTGGATGGAGTGAATCTGGCAGAGATGATCTATAATTCTTCCAGATTAGACGAGGGCTCCAATGAGTTGATATGGGCGTTACTGGCGCTGGATGCGTCTAATATCACGATACCGGATGACGCAAAATGGAGCAGAACAGATATCATCGAGAGCTTGGTCGAAGGATTTCAGAATGAGTCTGGAGGTTTTGGACTGGGTGATAATAAGACCAGTGACGTAGATCTGAGTGCGATGGCTGTTCAGGCGCTCTCGAAATACAAGGAAAATGATACGGCTGCCACTGCCGGAGAGAAGGCGATTGAGTATCTAAAAAGCGTGAAGCAGGCGGATTATGGCTATGGAAATTGTGAGTCCTCTGCCCAGGTACTTCTGGCCTTGGCGGAATGGAAGACGGATCCCCTGTCGGAGGAAGCAGGATTTGGGACGTCGAACGTGAATTTAATCACGGACATCATGAAGTATGAGAACAGCGAGGGTGGTTTCCATCATCTGGTGGGCGGCGACAAAGTCTATGAGATGTCCACAATACAGGCATTGCAATCCTTTGACGCTTACTTGAGGTATGTGAATCAGGACGATTCCTACTGGGCGGTAAACGGCAGCCAGGAGCACACGCATCAGTGGGGTGAATGGGAGACAACGGATAAGGCGACAGTGTTCGCACCTGAGCGACAGACACGAATCTGTAGTCTTTGTGGAGAGGAAGAGACCAGGGATTACGGAGAGAAACTGGAGCCTACGATCCAGGTCACAGCCGACACACTTCCCATGCAAGTGGGACAGAAGACCACAGAATTCGTGGTGACTGGTTTGGCCAATGGAGATTCCGTAAAAGAGTGGAAATCCGGTGATACGAGTGTCCTGAAGGTGACTGGCAAAGAGGATGGAACTTGCAGCCTGGAGGCACAGGAAAAAGCAGGGGAGACCACGGTGACAATCGTGCTGGCCAGCGGGCTGGAGAAGGTGATTGCCATCCAGGTTCAGGAGAAATCTGTTGAGGCCACGCAGATCAGTGGTATACAGGAGGAGATCTCTATTCGACAGGGTGGTGAGATTACATTGACGCCGGTTCTGTCTCCGATTACTTGCCAGGAGAAGGCCACCTATAAGACGGATAATGCAAAGATTGCCACAGTAAGCGCTGACGGCGTGGTAAAAGGGGTGAAACCAGGAACTGCAAAGATCACAGTCGCCGTAGGGAATGTGAAAGCGGTTTGTACCGTTCAGGTAGAAGCATTTTTGGCAAAGAGTAAGATCACCAGCGTCAAGAGCTGGGGATACAATGCCTTGAAGATCAGTTGGGACGCTGTGGAAGGCGCGGACGGTTATCGGCTCTATGTGGTGGAGAAGGCCGGCGGCAAGTGGAAATACGTCACACAGTTGGCAGATGGAGATCAAACTTCCTATGTTCATACCGGGCGGATAACCGGAAATACATACACCTACTATATGCGCGCTTATGAGAACGTAGGGGGAGAGAAGGTCTTCGGAGCATATTCCAGCGCGGCACAAGGAAAATCCCAACCTAAAACGGCCGTCATCAGCAAGTTGACTGCTGGCAGTAAGCAGGCTGTCATCCAGTGGGATAAGGTGAACGGAGCTACCGGATACCGTCTGTATTACCGGACGTCGCCCAACGGCACATGGAAATATTTGACGCAGATTGGGAAGGGAAGCACGACCACTTATAGCCACAAAGGTCTGACAAAGGGCAAGACTTATTATTATAAGATGAGAGCTTACCGGACTGTGAACGGCGAGAAGATCTTCGGCGCTTATGCGGCGC
>ERZ781275.1757-NODE-1757-length-12209-cov-4.992184_pt1 | contig 12209 bp, 9 predicted proteins | sample MGYA00375853_ERZ781275 | MGnify/ENA primary metagenome ERZ781275 (study PRJEB29790, sample SAMN03653691) | human gut metagenome | host: Homo sapiens | place: USA: Dallas, Texas | collected 2012-07-23 | study: EMG produced TPA metagenomics assembly of the Gut...
ATGGCAACACACAAGTTTAAAGGTATGCCACAACCACACACAAATTTAAAGCGCCAAATTAAGATTATCTTACGTACCTTTTTAATATTATAATATTATTAGTTTTTATTCTTATTTATAATTTCATCTACTGTATCTTTGTTTGCCCAAAAAGTTCTTTTGGTTATCAATTCACCATTAGTAAATTCAAATGTATCATTACTGTTAATAGCTTTTGGGCGTATATGAAATTTTTTATTTAAGCTTGCTTTAGGAAAATCAGATGTATTGCCAGATTCAAAAGCTTTTAATGTAATATTGAAGACTTCTCTTGCTTCATTAATATAATCTTTGAAAGAAAAATCACTCATAAACGAAACAGAAACGATCTCGGTTTCAATTGCATCTCTTTCTATAATAAATATTGGATATACTTTTTCAATTTCACTTTTAAATTTTGAGTTATCAAAATTTAATTTTTGACTATTGCTTTCTTCATAAGAATAAAGTTCAGTAAATGTGCTGTTTGGAAACGGGAATGCCTCTTTACATTTGTTTTTTACACGTGTTATAACTCTGAAATATTGAAGATTGATATTAACATTAGTTAAATAATCAACTATGGTTTTATTTACTGAATACTGTGACTTTATATGAGTTGTAAGGTATTCTTTTAAATCTTCGCAATTTATTTTTTCTTTTGATTCAGAAATATTTGTATTATATATTTCTAAAAATTTAGAATATAAATTGTCACTTTTAAAGTCAGTTAGAGAAAGTGGCTGTTTAATCTGCATGAAAATTTTAAGAAATTCACTATATTGAATGTCAAAGATAGCTTCATCTATATCATAAATTTGTGGATATTTATTAGCCTTTCTAACAAGGTAACTGCCAAAATAGTTCTTACCAAAACTATTTAATATTGAATAGTTATCATTATCAGAATTTAGTAAATCTCTTTTTTTCTTACTTTCTTTCCACAAATCATCCAGGTCAATCAATAACTTTAATGAATTTAGATAATGATTTTCATCTTTTTGAATTATTTTTAATGCCTTTGTCAAAATATCCTCTAATTCAGATTTACGTAAATTTTTACTAGTACCAGGGTGATCTACAATAATTAAATGTTTTTTTGCGAAATCAATTACATTTAAGCCATCTACATTAGTTTTCCCATCACCTTCTCTTAATATTTCTATATGCTTTTTCTTTAATATTAAATTTATATCATATACAGTTTCAGAATCAGCAAGAATATGTTCGTTTAATACAGGAACCTGTTTATTCAATCCGTATGTAATAGGTTTTACAAAATCTTCACTACCTGATATGAAGATGGTTTTTACAAATATATCTTTAAGTATATCGTCCAAATTGATCGAATTAACAAATTCTTTTAAATTTTCAGATAGATTTGAAGATGAATCTGATAATTTATGTTTTGTATTCTCTAATTCTCTGAAAAAATTTGTAAGAGTTTGTGCACCATTGATAACACTGACTTTGCTTGGATTTAAAACAATGGATGCTCCACTTCTATCTAATTTCTCATCATTAAAAGAATAAATAGTGATACCGTTATGACAAAACCAAAAATACTTTGGATCAGAGTATTTTTCAATATCAGTGATTTCTAGATTTTGTTTAATGGTATCTATGTCACAGCTGTTTAATGTATCTTTGCTATTATCTAATTGCATTTTGATAAAGGCTTTTATATAGTCATTAAAACTTTTGATTATGTTATCTATAGTTATACTTTTTCTTAATCCTTTTCTTACATTTTTTTTGAATAATTCATCTCCCGTTATGTTATAGAGTTTCTTTAACTCATAAAGAGACAAATTATATATATATCCTTCTAATGTTTCAGTTTTACCATCAGTATGTACAATATGTTCATTAAAATTTTCTGGATTTTTAATAGATAACATTATTTTATCTTCCATGTCAGTATAAATAGTAGATTTATATCTGAAAAAGTCTGTAAGCTGTTTTTTATCTAATCCATTTAAATTTTCTCTGCATGTAAAATATTGTTGCATTTCATCATCCCAGTTTTTGAAAACAAGAATAGGGATTGCATTAGCATCGTCTTTAGATATTATAGAAGCATATTCATTATAGTTAAAGCTTATATCATTTCGACTACAATCATAAATTAGATATTTCTCTTCATCTCCTGATTGTATATTTATCCCTTCTATAGAATAAAAATTTTTTCCATTATAATTTTTTTTATATACAGTGGTATTGCTGTCTAATTTTCTTTCAGTAATAATCCTGTTAATAATTTTCTTCAACTCATCCATTTCAATTCCTCCTACGGCACATCATCATATCATTTTGGCATAAAATTCAAATGTTTCTAATATTAGAGCTTGCAGTTCCAAGTACTCAATATTAATCGTTTCACTTACTTTATCTGAAAGCCTTATTTCAGGATATTGGTTATATAGAAACATAAGCAAATCTTCTTTTTCTTTTCTTAAATATCGAAGTATATCAGCTTTATCTATTTGGGGGATCATATTAATTTCATAACTTATTCTTTTGAAGCAAGATTGTATTTCTGAACGAATTGATAATTTTTCACGTGTATACTCATCCTCTTTGAATTTTTGTTTAATAACATCTCCAATTTTGTCTTTTTCAGGAAATAATTTTGCTATATTTATGTGAAACATTAATTCTAATTCGTTTTTCAATTCATCTTTATCGGAGGCCGCAATACGTATTCTCCTATAATACACATCATTAATGGGACTGAAAACTTCTCCAGGAAAAAATATGAAACCACCACTTTGTGCTTTGATGCGATCATTAGAATAGCTGTGTGAGAATACCTTGAAATTCTTGAAATAAGATTTTGTTGATTTTGAGTTTAAAACGTCATCATAAAAATCTTCTATATAATTTGAATGTGGAGAATAATATTCAGGGAAGCAAAATATATAGATATAACCATCAGTTTTTGCATCACTTATATGATCATATAAACATGCGAAATACAACGCTACTGCTGAATTAAAGGTGATATCTAGCATTCTACTTATGGAAACATAATGTTGCGTTTCTATAGCTTTATCAATATTCCTTTTCCTATAATCAATTAATTCGTAATCACAAATTAGTTCAAAAAGATGCTTTTCTTTTGCCACTAATGTTGCATCTCTAAAGATTGAAGGCATTAATTTTGTGTCACCATAATCTTTCGGTTCTCCTCTAAATGCGATTAATGGATTTGTATACTGTTTACATGCATATAGATTTCTCATTTCTTGTGTTGCTTCGAAAATTACATTCAGATAATTAATTATATTCTTATTCATGATGTCCCCCTCTATATGTTTCTTTTGTTTAAATAAATTATATTTGAAATTTATACAAATAGCAATGTTTGTAACAAGTAATCATAAAGTTCATGAAAAATGATTAAAAACCTTATTTAAATGCATATTTCAAATAAAATAATAGTTTTTTTATTGACGATGTAAAAATTATATTTAAATAATAAAATACAAGAGAAGCTGTCACTAAACCTTTTACTTCTTAGTAACAGCTCTTTTCACTATTCACTTTTCAAATCACCCGCTGCCCGTATCTTCAGCCTGCTTGTATTCCCCGGATAATACGCCAATGGTACATCCTCCATATCGATAATTTGTACTGTCTCTCGAATTGCTCCAGCCTCAACAGCCAAATCAACCGCTTCAGCCTTCGCCTTTTCAATTGCTTCCTCACGAGGCACCTCATCATATGAAACCAACTGCTCCCATGTTCCGCTAACCTTTGAAATGGCAGCACCAATCGCATTTGCCACTCCAAAATGCTCTGGCTTCGCCTCCAGCCTGCAACCAGCCAGCTGCTTTGGCACAATCACGGATCCACCGCCTACCAGCACCAAATCCACGTCCTGGCTGCTGATTTTCATGCGGTCAATGCTATCCTCCAGCATCTCCCGGATAACCGCCATCGCTCTTTTCGCAAACGCCATATCAATATCCTTAGTCAAGGCTGCATCTCCAACATCTGCCATACCTAAACGAACAGCAATATCCGTCGCAGTAATCGTATCACCACCAAAGACCTTTGCTTTTTTCCGAATAGCATAACCAACGCTTTCTGGGCCAACCTGCACTTCTCCATTGACTTCGCGAACAATACTGCCACCGCCAAGGCCAATGGAAATCACATCCGGCATTCTGAAATTGGTCCGAACACCACCAATACTCACCGCGACACTGCTCTCTCTTGGAAATCCGTTCTGAATAACGCCGATATCCGTTGTTGTTCCACCCAGATCTGCCACAATTGCATTTTGCAAGCCGCTCAAATACGCAGCTCCGCGAATTGAATTTGTCGGACCACAGGCAATCGTCAATATCGGATACTTCTTTGCATATTCCATCGTCATCAGTGTTCCATCATTCTGACTCAGATAAATACTGGCATTTGTCACCTGCTCCTCCTGCAAGCTCTTCGCGAACCCATCGGTAAACGAACGTGCAACCTCGTACAACCCTGCATTCAGAATCGTCGCATTCTCGCGCTCAATAAAGCTTAGGGAACCAATCTCGCTGGACTTTGATACAATGATATCCTTCCCGAGAATTTCCTTTGCGATATCTGCACATATATCCTCATGCTCTCTTCTGACAGGGGAGAAAATGCAGGAAATGGCGATGGAAGAAACAGACCCCTTTATCCGTTGAAAAAAGCTACGAATTGCTTCTGTATCCAATGGAGCTATTTCCTTACCATCATATTCATATCCACCAGCAACACTTTCCTGTGCCACAACAAATCCTTTCAATTCCTGCGGCCAGTCAATCATCGGAGCAATCCCAAGCATCGCCGGCGCTCCTAGTCGAAGCAGTGCCACCGGTGCGAGCTTTTTACGCTCAACAATGGCATTCGTACACTGTGTGGTGCCAAGCATTGCCTGCGTAATGCTGCCTCTATCAATATCTGTATCCTTCAGTATTTCATGAATAGCTTCTGTGATTCCGCTGTAAATATCCAGACTGGTTGCGACCTTTAAGCTCTTTACAACCTGTAAATCACTGTTAATCAATACCGCATCTGTATTGGTACCACCGACATCAATTCCAAGCTTAAACATTATGCATTCTCCTTTCCCGCCCGTATTTCCACTGGGATATACTCTGTATCACATCCGAAATACTGCGGTCCGACCAGCTCCAGTCCCTTTTTCGTACGCCAGATTTCATGACAGGCAATTCCACAGACAAGTACGCGCTTTCCATACTTTAAGCCATCAGTCGTAACAGGTAGAAACGTCTCACTATCTACGATGGTGATCAAATCCGGTACTGTGGCTCGTATTACGCCATCTACCACACAGATTAGATTCTCGTTTTGATACTCAATATATGCCTGCTTTCCCTTTTCCTCACCAATGCCTTCCAAAAGAACCTTACCGAAATTGAATGCACCACGTGTTTCTCTTCGCACATCTGCAATTTTTCCCTTAAACAGGTAATAGCCTTCCGTCTCACGAAGAAAGCGTTCCTGCGGATTTTCCTCATATTCCTTGATGGTATGAATGCATTTGCCAAGTATCGCTGATTTTGAAACGATGTTTTTCACACCATATTCCTTTAATGTCTTCCCATCCAACGGATATAAGGAAACCGTAACAGAGCCGCCGCAGCTCATCGTGACGCTTCTAGCCAGCTCCTCCGTCCACTGATTGGTAATCGTTTCAAATATACACGTATTTCCTTTTTCATCTGTCAACGCCATCGGTGTAGCCTTGGCTCCACCAATGGTAAAGGATACCATCTGTAGCTCCGGGAACGCTCTTCCCATACCGTCACAATCTACCAGCGGTAATCCCAGACGTGCTGCTGCAGCGATTGGAAGCATGGAATTCACACCTCCTGCTTCCATCGGCATGATTGCAAAAATCTCTTGATTGAAATACCGTGACATCATATCGTAAACCGTTTGATATTCATTCCCGCTGATTCCCTTTTCACAAAGAATCGTAGGAGCCCCCATCATGGCTATTGGAATTACCAGAGCATCATCCGAAACCTCCATAGGATCAATCAGCTTCACCTCTCCACATTCTGTTACGGCATTCATGGCAATCAGCTTACCAATATAAGGATCACCGCCTCCTCCAGCTCCAAGTAAGGCAGCGCCTGTTGCAATGTCTTCTATTTCTTTTAAACCTATCGTTTTCATGAAATCACTCCATTCTGATTTTGAAACCAGTATACCGTATGCAGGGAGCGTTTGTAACTGGCGCAAAGGCAGAAAAAAAAGAGTAGTTTTTGTCCATTTGGACAATGACTACTCCCGATGATTCAGAATACGATACAGAGCACATGCCTGATATAGGAACGCACTATCCGGCATGGCGGTTATAGGAGAGTGCAGCAGCTGTTTCAAATGGCGTATTCTATACTTTATTGTATTTTTATGAAGGAATAACAGCTCGGCAGTCCTCTGCATACTCATATCTGCATCCAGAAGGTACACACATAATGTCTGTAGCAGCTCCTCCTGCTGCACGCTGTCCATATTGTGCATTGTCAAAACAGACATAATTTCCTGTACCTTTTCCTCGCCAAGACCAATCAACCGCTGACACTCCCTTGCATACTGTATCTTCTGTAGTGGCAGCCAATGCTGGTACGGGTATACGATTCTTGCGGCATCTATAAAATCACAAATAGCGATATAGGCGCTACGAACCTGTGCCGTATTCTCCAAATGTGTGCTTCCACAGATGATGGTAGAAAAATCCCGAGCGTTTAATTCCTCGATTAAAATAGAGGGAATCAGCACCTCATTCTCTGCAATCTGCTCTTCACCGGCAAACATCAATACGTAGGCATCCTTTCTGGCAATCATTAACGTATGATAATGCTCCTTTAAAATCACCTCGCAGCAATTCTGTAGTTTTTGCAACCAGTCATCGGAAATTAAAGATTGCTTTGCGGCAGTTACCATATACATGCAATGAATACTGGAAACATTGACATGAAGCATATCCGCAAGCCTTCGCATCTTTACCGGCTCATCATTCAGAATCGCAGCTATTAACTGATCGGTCTGTATATTGCCATGCTCCTGACTCCATATGGTTACGAAGAGCTGCACAACCTCCTGTGCCTGCTTTATACTTGTATCTGGAAGTACCGTATGTTCACGAATCAACAGCATGCGCATATCCTGTGTTTCATGCTTAATATAGCTGCTGTATATCTGATAATGAGATTCCGACAACCTAGCTGCGGCCATATGGCTGTTTGATAACAGGGATAAAATTTCTTTGGTATCCAGCTGTAATCCGCGAGGCCATGCCGCTTCATGAAGCACACCACCCCGATGGTCCAGAAGCAGCACCGTACATCGAAGGCGGTCACTCAGCATCCGCAGCAGAGTATCCATGCTTCTTTGATGTGCCGGCAGCTGTGCAATCGTATCCAGCATATCACTGACGAAATATTGATTGATCATCTGATCCTGCAGGATTTTCTCACTGACCTCCATGATCACTTCACTGTAGCGCAGTGTATCCTGTTTTAATGGCATGCAAATGATAGGAAATCCATGGGTATCCGCATACTCCAGCATATCCGGCTGCAGTTCCTTTAGATAAATTCCAACATAATACAGTATCAAAGCGGCCTCACCGCCTTCGCATAGCTTTTTAACGACACTTAGCTGCGCCTGTGGGTCATCCTTGATACAGATCAGCGCACTGATGACAACCTCACCACCCTCAAAAGGCAGCGGATAAAACAATTCATCCTTTAATGCTTGTGCATTTGCATACTCCAAAACAGAAATCGATGCAACAGCTTTATTCATGCCCTTCGCACCTGCGACAACACAGGCATCACGAAGAGAGGGAAGCTTTACTAAATCCGCAATAGTTACACTCATGAGATCACCTCCATTATATGTATAGAATAAGTATACTCCATATTATACAGGCAGGCATACACACTTTACATGCTTATCTGAATACTTTCCCTTCAAAAGACTCTCTTTCTGTCTGAGCAGTATCATCATATCCATGGTATTATGAATGCATTATCGTTATAATCCTACAATAGCCATAGCAGCTCATTTATATATGAAACCGGCTTGCATTATCGTACAGACAGCAGTAGGAAAAACCGATTTTACGTGCCAGGTATACTGCCGGGTATTTGTATAGCTAATGTTTTATAAAAAAATACAAAAGTATGATTGTAAGCGTTATAATAAAATATATAGGGAAGGAGGGAAGAGGTTTGTAATTTACTCATAGTCTAGGAGGGTGAAAAAATGAGAAAATTATTAGCGTTCGCAACATTCGCATTGGTTCTTGTATTACCGACATCTGCCTCTATTCAGGCACATCCGGGAAGAACAGACAGCAATGGCTGCCACACATGTCGTACAAACTGTGAAAAATGGGGATTGGCTTATGGCGAATATCACTGTCATAATGGAGGAGGTGCAAGCTCCTCAGGAGGGACAACAGCACCATCAACAAATAATTCTGTGACACCGTCTCCAAGCACACCACAACCGATTCAAGAGGCAGAACCAAAAGTTGAAGTTCCTGTACAGCCAAAAATTGATTATGCAAAAGAAGGGACTACGGATGGATATTCCTTCAAAATTACGAATCCGGATAAAACACTGGAAGATGCAGATTACGCATACTCAAAGGAAGAATACAAAGCAGCCTTTAAAAAATCCTATGAAAAAGCAGAAACAGAGCTTATGGACAACACGGCTTCACTGGCAGAGAAAAACGGTAAAAGAGATGCTTTGGAAAAGGAAGCATATCAGCTGAAAAAACTGCCATCTAAAATTATAGAAAGTAAATATATAGAATATTATAAAACAGCCTTTGACGAAGCAGAACAGCACGTGAAAACAACTCTGCAGGACACGGCGAAGAAGCATGCGTATGAATATGTATATAATGATAAAAGCACTTCCGATGTTGAGGATTATGGCTTGGAAAAATTTAAAACTACATATAAGGAAGCATACGACACATCCGTTAAGAGCTATGAAAAGGAAAAACAGCAATTGCTTCAGCTTGCGAAAGACAATGGAAAAGAGGACGGAGAAGAAGGGGAGGAACAGAATCTTGACTTTCTTGATGCTGTAAAGGATACTGCTTTTTATCCGGCTGCAAAAGAAGCCTATGTAAAGGCATATGAAGAAAACAAAAAAGAGGGCAGTCTGCTTATAGGGATGGCTGCGACAGCAGCTCTTATACTGGGAGTGTGTCTGCTTATTAAAAAACTGCGGAATCGAAAAAGGGCATAAACCAGCAAGACTTTGAACAAGAATATAGGTAAAGAGCCCCTATGCTGGCATGGGTTATGTTAAAATAATAAATTGAAAGAAGAAAGGAATATGACAGTCTTACGAATCTCGTAAGCTATGGTGATACAAAGGACATACTATGAATTATTTACATAAGAAGGATACAAAAAAATTGACAAGGCTTCGTGAGGAATATATGAAATTTGTTTATAAAAAGCATGTATACAGTGTATTGCTCATGCAGGAACCCAATAAGCATCAGAAGATGAACCAGGCATTAACCTATATCGGATCACATCCGCAATGTCTTGAAGAATTTCTCGCCAGCCGAAAGTGGAATGAAAGTGACAGAAGTATACTGAGGGATTGGAAGCAAGAGCACTATGGTGAATATCGTATTGTAGATGTTACACCTGACTATATCGAATTGTACGATGAAGATAAGGACAACTTGTATCGGATGAAAGTCATCGGTATATATCTTCTTAATGATTTACAGAATGTATTACCTGAGCATCGCTGGAAGGGATCCTTTTTTCAATTCCGAAATGAATTTGTTTTAGATTCTGTTGCGGAAATTCTTATGAAACAGGACGTTACGCTGGAAGAAGCAGAAGATTTTTATGAGTATATAGTACGGCTTAGAAATACGAAGGGCGCATATATCAATGATCATGATATAAAATATGATCCTATACCGGAACGTATCCAGCATGATAATTTTTCAGAGCTTATGCATGACTTTATCGCCCCGATGGGCAATGCGAATAATTTATGTTTTCAAGAGTTTAGCGCAGTTATCAAGCTGGCATCCTTGGGATGGAATCTGGCTCAAGTCGGTGAGACAGTCTTACAAAAGGAATTGGCACAGCTGGATCAGGATGCCTTGGACATTGTTGGATTTTTCCGGCGTAGAAAAAACCAATATTTTAAAGAAAACAAAACTTTGATTCAATCGGCAGAGGCATATGATGAAAATGAAGGCTTTGAATTGCGGCTTGTCGTGGGGAATATGGAGGATCTGATTCTTAAACAGCCTGCAGATTGAGATGTAAACTGTTATTAAAAAGCAGCTGAATCAAAGAGGCTATGCAACAGGAGAGGACTACTCATACAAATGGGATGGCTGGGAGAAGTATTTGTATATTGAAGAAAGGGACAGGTGCCGTATCTTGAAAAGGTTTGCGGTACGAAATTATCCAAGCTCAGCTATTTTAGGAAGCAGCATTCTGTATTTGCCTCAGGAAAGGGCTGTCAGATTCCGTCTGGAAACCACTCGTTTTGTAACTATTATTTTGTGCGAATGGGACGGCATATAAAGCACATGAAGGGAGAGCAGCTATGATAGAGGAAGCATTTGCTCAATATCTTTTACAGGATACAGGATTTCAGCGTGTGATAGACCTGTGGATTCGTCAATATCAGAAGCTGCAGCATTTTGGCGGTACGGTACGTATCAAAGATCCTGAGGATGATGAGCGTGAGGCAATCGGTGGATTCCTTGGAAAGGATTACTGGGGAGTCTGTGATATCTCCATACCTTATTCTATCTGGAAAAAGGGGATCGAGGATAGCCGTTTTGCAGGAAGCGACTTCCTTCGTGTTCTTGAAATTTATAAAGGGGAGCACATACTGACGAATAAGAAACAAAGAGAAATAAAAGCTCACAAGGAACAGCAGGATATCCTGTCCTTGAAAAAATGCTATGAAAACACAAAAGCCGGAGAATGGCTGACCTGGATGCAAAAAACAAATCATAAAAGCTATGCGAATATCCGCCAGCTGTTGAACAATAATAAACAGCAGACCGTGTGTTATATCATGGAAGCGATGAACCAGCTGCCAGTCTGGAGGCAGGAAATTGAAACCATAGCAGTATTCGCTTCTACGATATCTCAGGATCCACACTTCTTTGATAAAGGCATTGAGAATACCATGCTGTTTCAGGGGATTTGTTATATCTTTGGAGTTGAAGAACAGGAGATCAGCCTGGCTGAGAAAAATAAGCTGTATTATGATGCCGGCTTATTAAAAGACGATTTGTCCAACATATGTATGATTGCACATCTGAATGCAATCGACAGGAATGAAACCATACATAAGGGATGGGAAGCGTTTTTTGAACGTTATGAGGGCTGGACAGTATCACTGTATAATCTACAGCAGATTAAAAGAATATCAGAGGATATAAAGGCGGTTTATATTGTAGAGAATCCATCGGTATTCCGCTCTCTGTTTCTGCACGGAAAGAAACTTGGGAAGAAGCATATCGGTTTTGTATGTACAAACGGTCAGCTAAATCTATGCGGCTATGTATTGCTGGATTTCATACAGAAGAGTAAAATCCCTATGTATTATGCCGGAGACTTCGATCCGGAAGGGGTACTGATAGCAGATAAGTTGAAGCAGCGATATAAAGACGATCTATATCTATGGAAAAGTACAGTGGAGGAATATCATATGATTATGTCGACCTCACCAATTAGTGAAAAGCGTCTTTTGTCTTTGCAAAACTGCAGGACGAAGGAATTACAGGCACTTTGCAGAGAGCTTGAAAAGCATGCATATAGTGGTTATCAGGAAGCTCTGCTGCCGTTATATCTTGAAGAAATAGAGAATGCATAGAAACCTGGGAGCTTATGCTTAGGATTTTTCTTACGTAATTTAAACGAAGGATTGAGATAGCTCCTGCTTGTTCAGAATTCGTAAGGCATAGATTTGAACATGGAGGCTCCCTGTCTGTGTATACATGTGCTATCCTTATATATAAATAAAGCGTTCTCGAGATAGTAAAAACAATAATAAATAAAAAAGTGAAAAAAGTGAAAAAAGTTGTTGACACAAGGGTTTATTCGTTGTATTATATACGAGCGCTGATGAGAAACAGCGGCGCACGAAATAGAAATTTC
>ERZ781275.1773-NODE-1773-length-12073-cov-3.388501_pt1 | contig 12073 bp, 9 predicted proteins | sample MGYA00375853_ERZ781275 | MGnify/ENA primary metagenome ERZ781275 (study PRJEB29790, sample SAMN03653691) | human gut metagenome | host: Homo sapiens | place: USA: Dallas, Texas | collected 2012-07-23 | study: EMG produced TPA metagenomics assembly of the Gut...
GGCCGGCTGGGCAATCCCCATACCTAGCAGCAGAATGGCAAGTGTCAGAAGCAGAGAAGTCATCTTATTTCTGCATATGGCATTGAACAGCATATTCAACAGCATACAGAAGAGGATGACAAGCAGCCCCAGCAAGACGCACAGGCCTGTAAACTGCCACATCGGCAGAAAATCAAATTTGGAATTCGGGCTCTGTACCTGATACGGAATGGAAAAATACCGCGTAATTCCAAGTGTATACGTCATTGCATTATTTTCTTCCGTTTCCCTGAGCGTATTTTCCATCTGTTCCAGAGAGGTCAGTCCCTGCACATTGGATAAAACCGGCGCCTGTATGCGTTCATAATGGTCAACCATGCCAAAGCACAGGGAAAGCAGCAGAAGCGGTATGAAGAAGATGGCACACAGAGCCGCCATATTGCTGCGCATTTTCTGGTGCAGATAGCGAATGCGCTTGCGCGGCTGTGACAGCAGCGTTTTGATGACTCCGCTGTCGCGGTCCTCATGAATGGAGTCAAAGCACAGAAGCGTGATCAGAATAACCGGCAGGATTGGAAACAAGGAGCGCATGAACTGCACAATCAGCGTAGCGCTGTCCGTTGTGGAATAGGTCAGATTGGCAATCCCCTGCTTTTCAAGCTGATCATAAAAGCGGGCGGTAAACTGATAATACGGAAACATCTGGGTTTCATCATTATCCATATAGCTGTTTGCCCAGTCCTCTGAGATTTCACGATCTGAAAATTCCGGCAGCTTTCGTTCCCTGCGCAATGCCTCCAGCGTATCCTCCTCAGTAATATATTCACGATAATACAAATCAAAATTCCGTGTCGAATACAGAGCGGAAACACGTCTTGCATGCAGCAGATTCACTTCGGCATAGTTTTTATTCACAGCCCTCCAGTCCTTTTTCTGAATGGCTGTTTTTAAATTCTCGCTCTTTTGGGTCAATGTTTTAAAATAAGCGGCATTATCATCCGTCATCAGCATGAACAGCTGATTTTTCACTTTGTTTTCCGCCTCTAATGCATCAACATAGAGTGCTCTGTGCTCGGTTGCAGCTCTCTCATTCAAATCCACTGCACTCAGCACGCCGCAAAGCAGCACACAGACCATGGCGATCCAAAGCTTTCGCTTGCGCAGCAATTTTTTTAATTCCAGCATTATCGTATACCTCCTTCCAAGTCGAATCGATTGATTCGGTGTACGCTGCCAATAAATAAAAGCGGCAGCCACAACGCACAGATTATCAAGCACTGCGTGCTGCTTGCTGCATATTCCTGTGCAGCGATTTCCAGCGGATACAAGTAGAAAAACGGGATCCAGGAAAACAGAAAGAACGAATTTCCAAACATACGCATGATAAAATATATGATGATCAGCAGGGAGCCAATGCACAGCAGTGTATTGGCTACCGTCTTTTGCCACGATGCCAGCCATGCTGCCGCACACATATAGCACAGCACTACAAGCATGGAAAGCGGCACCGCTTTGCTCATGATAGAGGACCATGAAGCCAGCTCATACTCTCGTACAATATATGGATACTGCATGCTCCCCAATCCGTGCTGCACAAGCGGCAGGATGGAAAATAGCAGCAGTGCGATTGTAAAAGAAAGCACAATCACAAAAGATGCTGTCAGCATTTTTGCAATCATCAGAGTGCTTCTGGATATCGGCATGCTGTATATGAGCTTATACGTACCGCTCTCATAGTCGTGACAGATTTGATCCGCCATCAATACGCTTACAACAAGCAGCAGCAACAGCATGGTATCCTGTTGAAATATCTGGAAAAGAAAATTCAACAATGTCGGCTCATAGGGACTGGTATACGGCTGTATGTCATGATCGAGAAAATACGTATAATAGGCATGATCCCGCCGCAGCGTATCCTTCGTTATACCAAGCTCCTTCACCACATCCATGGACTGCCCGAGCTTTTGCAGCTTCTGGTATCCAAGCGCCCGCTCATTCGCATAGCGAACGGTATCGTGCCAGTCAAAATAATCCCTAGACTGCCGCATATTGGTCCATGCGGATGTCGCATCCTGAATATCGCACCACAAATATGCCTCCTCCTTTTGCGTAGGAGTTTCATCCTTTTTCGCCGTATATTGCAGAATATGCATCAGCATCTGACAGCGATTATCTGCGACGGGGTTTTCGTAGTGCAGCTGCATAATCAAAGCATCCTCATATGCCTTTCCCTTCTGTGCTGAGATAGCATATACTACCGCAAAGAAACACAGAAATCCGAGAACGGCTGCCAGAAACCGCTTTGCTTTCCAGCTTTTCCGGATTTCGGCATACAGCAGCGCTCTCATAAAGCAGCCTGAGCCTGCACATAAAATTGCGTTTTCATGAGCGTATGCCACCTTCCAGATCCTGCTTTTTTATGATACAGATATGCAGCAGGAAGAACACAAGGATGGAAATTATGCAGAGCAGACTACATGGAAGCAATTTCAGCACAAACTCATGTGCAGCGATTTCTATGGGATATATGTAAAAGAACGGAATCCAGGAAAACAGCGGAATGGTGAATCCGAAAATACGAATGAGGAAGTAAATCAAAATCAGCAAAGTACCGACACACAGCATCGTATTGGATATCGTTTTCTGCCAGGAGGCCAGCAATGCCGCTACAAACATATAAAACAGGATCACCAGAAAGGTGAACGGCAGGACACGCTGCAGCAGCCATGACCAGGTTACGACATCGTAGGTATGTACAATGTACGGGTATGCACTGCTCCCCATTCCATAAGTGGACAACGGTATAACGGAAAACATAGCAAATGCAGCCAGAAAGGATATCAGAATTACCGCTGCGGCACTCATCACCTTTGCAATCAGAAGCTTTTCTCTAGATATCGGCTGACTGTATATAGTTTTATAGGTTCCGCTTTCATAGTCATGGCAAATCTGATCCGCCATGAGCAGGGATACAACAACCATGAGCAGCAGCATGGTGTCATGCTGAAACATCTGAAGAATAAAATTTAATACATTGGGTTCATACGGTGTTGTGTATGGCTGTAAATCCTGTGTCTTGAAATACTGGTAATACGCCCTGTCCGTTTCCAGCGTTTTCCTTGTAATTCCATAGCTCTTCAGCTCATCGTGGTAATAGCCGCGATCCATCAGCTCAAGAAGATATTCAGCACGGCCTATGGCATAGGCATTCGTATTATGCCAGTCAAAATATTCCGGTGCCTGCCGAAGATACGCCCAGCTGGATACAGCATCCGTGACATTGCACCAGCCATATGCTTCTTCCCGCTGCCCCGGTTTTTCCTTTGCAGCAGGGGTATTCTGCAAGGTATACATCAGCTCTCCACACCTTGTACTTACAATTGCATTCTCATCATGCAGCTGCATGATCAAATCGTCCTCATATGTTTTCCCCTTTTGCAGGCAGTTTACATAGACAACAGAGAAGAAGCAGAGAAAGGCCGCAAAAGCCGCAAGTATCCGTTTTTCCCTCCAGCTTTTTCTAAATTCTGCCAGAATCATATCCTTCATGAATCATCACCATATACTTCCCGGTAGATGGATTCAATGTCTACAGTTTCCTTAACGATATCTATGACTTCGATATGCTGCTGCAGCAGCTTTTGAAGATACATGCTCATCCCCTTTTCATTGCGAAAGCGCGCCTTGATTCCCAGCTTTTCCCTTTCAATCTGAGCATCCTCCAGCTGCATCGCTGCCGCTGCCTCCAAATCCTTTTCCTGCATATAAAAGGTATAGCTGTATGCATTGTGTACAGCTGACGGTGTTTCCACAATCTCCCCCTGATTGATACAGATAATGCGATCTGCCACTTTTTCTATTTCGCCAAGCTGATGCGAGGATATAAGAATCGACACATCCTCTTCATCCGCCAACTGCCGCAGTTCCTGTCGAAGCTCCATGATTCCTCTTGGATCCAACCCGTTTGTCGGCTCATCCAGAATCAGAAATTTCGGATGCCCTAGCAAGGCAATCCCAAGCCCCAGACGCTGCTTCATCCCCATGGAATATTGCCCTGCCCGCTTTTCCAAATTCTTATGCAGGCGGGTATAGGCGGCGACCTCATCGATCCGTTTCTGATCGACATGCTTCAGCCTTGCGAAATACTGCAGATTCTCATAGCCGCTCAGCGTCGGGAACAGCCCCGGCGCCTCAATCATCGCTGACACATACTGCAAAGCGAGCTCCCGCTCCTTTGCGAGATCATGACCCTCGATGATGATCTGCCCGCTGCTTGGATAAACCAAGGATGCCATGCATTTCATCGTAGTTGATTTTCCTGCTCCGTTTGGTCCGATAAAACCTACAATTTCATGATCGTGAATCGTAAAGCTCACATTTTTCAAAACCTCATGCTTCCCGAAGGATTTACATAGATTTTTCACTTCAGCCCGTATCATATGTTCACTCCCTAACTTTTACATAGTAATTGTAAATGGTTACATAGAAATTTGCAATAACATCTGTTTTTTTTCAAAAAAAGCTGATATCCGAATATCAGCTAACGTACACTTTCCCCTTCTAAAATCGAGAAGGCTGCGGTCTGTTCTTTCACAGCAGTTTTTTCAATCAGTGCATTCATATGTGCTACAATATCTCTGGCATAAGCCGAGTAATCATATGCGAGTGCATGAAGGGCAGGTGACATCACGCGGCACACCTCATGTCCTCCAAAGCTGATTACCGATGCATTCTGCGGAATCGCTATATGATATTCCCTTGCGAACTTGGTAAGCGGAATTGCCATTTCATCACGTTCCAGCAAAAGAAGATCAATTTTCTCAGTAAAGATTTCTTTTATTTTCTCATAGATGTCCGCATAGCTGCCATTGCAGAGAGTCACCTTGAGATCGATAGGCTGTCTTTTCTCATGATAGCTGTTGCGGATACCCTGCAGCCGCTGATCAGCAAGCGTCTGGTCAACCCCAAGATAGCGGACAACCAGCTGGCGCTTTTCCAGCATATAGGCTCCCAATACCTCTCCGGCCTGTACCTCTTGTAAACAGCAGCAATTCAGCTGTTCTTTATCCTCGTTCAGGAATAGAACCGGTATCGAGGTCGTACGCATCTGCTTCTGAATAAACTCTGCACTGGAACAGCTCTCGATGATGATGCCGTTCACATTTTGTACGATATAGGAGGTAAGGTATTTCTCCTCCAGCTCTTCCATCCCATCGGTCACACAAATTGAGAATGTGATGTTCTGCTCCTTCAATACATCCTTTAAAGCATGAATCATATTTCTTGTGCGAGGCAGCGCGATATCCTTAACCAGCAGGCCAAACCGGTAATTTTTCTGTTTCACCCTCACTGGCTGCTTCGTCTTTTCACCTTTTGTCTCAGTCGTCTTTTCATTTGCTTTTTCTGTTTTACTTCCTCTGGCAACATAACCGGTTTCTTCGATGGCAGCACGTATCTTCTCTGCTATTTCCTCCCGTACATTTTCCTGTTTGAGATAGCGGGATACGGTTGCTTTGGAAACACCGGCAAGCTCAGCAACGTCCGCAATAGTAGCTTTTTTCATACTTCGAACATCCTTTCCATGAGTCATATAGTTTTATTTTACCTTATTTTCTATAATTTGGAAACCCTTTTTTCAGAAGCAGCCTCCAGAAGCTGTTCCAGCACATGGGCAACGCCATGCGCTGCATTGCTGAGTGTCTGATAGCTGGCGGCCTCCTTTATGACATCTGCAGCATTTGCCATTGCGAAGCTGTATCGGAATTCCTGCATCATGGACAGATCATTCAGGCTGTCGCCGAACACCATTACCTCATCCGGCTGCAGTCCCTGTAACGCACATAGCTTTTTTAACGCCAGTCCCTTCTGCGCATCACTTGCTGTTATTTCTATATTGTCAGCCACAGAATTTGTTACCGCTGTCTGCTTCACCTGTGAAAGCCGAGCTCGCACCGTCTTCAGCCGCTGAGCATCATCTCCGAAGGCCTCCAGCTTATAGATGATCGGCTCCTCCTTCAGATACACAAATGCATCCTCAATTTCTCTGTCATAGCTTCCAAAGGAGGACGCTTCCATAAGCTCACGGATTTCTTTATCCTGCATGCCCTGCTTACGCATATGCTGGATAAACATCGCTCTGCCCTTTTCCGGCGTGCTGCTGACAATTCCCTCGCTGGTATACATATGGTAAGGCAATGTGCTTTCCTCCAGGATTCGCAATGCTGATGCAGCGTGTTCCAGCGGAAGAGGTGTATGAGAGAGCCGCTTTCCATGCGCATCCGTAATCAAGGCACCATTCAGCAACAGGCAGTCGCAGTGAATCCCCTCTTTTTTAAACATCGGCGCGACACTTTTATAATTCCGTCCAGTTGCCGCCATAAAGGTGATGCCAGCCTTATGAAGTCCGTGTATAGCCTGAATATTGCGCTGAGACAGCTGATGATTTTCATCGAGCAGCGTGCCGTCCAAATCACATGCTACAAGTTTTATCATAAAATACCCTCCCTTTCACATACCTGTTTATTTTACCATGCATTCGACTTTCTTCACAATGAAAATCGTGCTAGAATAAAGAAAAGACAGGAGTTGATCAATATGCTGGAAACTGGCAGCAGAGCCATTGATTTTACATTGCCGGATGAACATGGCAATCCGGTTGCATTACATGATTTCAAGGGAAAGAAGGTTGTTTTGTATTTTTATCCAAAGGATAATACACCGGGGTGCACCAAACAGGCATGCGCATTTAAGGCAGCCTATGAGGAATTCAAACGTGAGGATATCGTTGTGATTGGAATTAGTAAGGATTCCAGTGCTTCCCATGTGAAATTCAAGGAAAAGTACGAGCTTCCCTTCCTGCTGTTATCGGATACAGAATTGAGCGTCATTCAGGCCTATGATGTTTGGAAGGAAAAAAAGCTGTATGGAAAAACCTATATGGGGGTAAGTCGTTCCACCTATATCATTGACGAGGCGGGGATCATCATCAAAACCTTTGAAAAGGCCAGTCCGGCCAATAACGCTTCCGATATATTGCAGTATCTAAAGGAGGGCAGACAGGACTAGTATTCTGCAGCCTGCTTTCGTAATAGGATTAAGCAGTTACGAAACGATTATGAAGCAGCATCCTTCTCAAAGGAATATTGCCTGCTTTGAGAGTAAGCATAAATAACCAAAAAAGAAGAAGTAAATTTCGATCACATACAGGAAATTTATTTCTTCTTTCTTTTTTACAGCTTCATCATCGCCTTTTTATCCAATACGAGCCTTCCAGAGGAATATCACCTTTCTCTATTACTTTCATGAATGAAAAAGCATATCCGGCACTCTGCATATTTACAAAATACATACGGGCTCAGCATAAGCAGGACGAAAAAGCAGGCTTCATTTTCGCCTGCTTTTTACGGATAGTGCTTCAACAGCTTTCCTGCACTGCTAAGAAATCTACATGCCTGTGGTCACTTTGTCGATTTCTTATTTCCTTTGCCGTATGCGTACCAGACTTCTGTTGAGCTGCCGTACAGCTTCACTGCGCTCCTGATGCTGGTGCCAAAGCCCCTGCAGGCATAGAATACAGGAAATCATGGAGAATAGGAGAAGATGTTCCATGATAATCAAGCAAATATCTCTGGTTAGAACATGTTCCTGTACATTATTCAGATAGAGTAAAGCTGCTCCTATATACACCATGGTGAACAGTTGAAGTGATGCAGTCACGGAGGCAAGCTCACCACAGGAGTAAAGCGATGCTTTCTTTCGTTTTTGAAGAAGGATGGCAAATGCAAAGCATAGGACTGCAAAGCCACTTCCCAGGCATGCTATGCGAAGCAGCTCCTTTGGGGTATCTGCATGCAAATAGAGCAGAATGCCATAAAGCGGCAAATCCAGCAACAGAAATACCAGCAGCGCCGGCATTTGTGAAAAGAGCAGGCGATGTTTTTTCATCAGTAGTAAGACGATTCCGGCACTTCCTGTCAGAAGGAATGCGGCAATACTCAAGGTTTGCATTTCACTGTCCCTCCTTCCGTATCCAGCAGCAGTCTCTGCTGATGCAGCACTGCCAGAAGATGCTGCTGTAGCCATAGCAGCAGGTCACTGCTCATAATGTATACATAGTCCTCCTGCATTAGCCCTACTTCCTCCTGAAAGCTGTAATACTGTATTTTCATCTGATTCAAATCCTGTATGGATATGGTATTCAGCTGATGCAGGGTCAGCAGAACAGCATTGATTGCATGATAGCCCGGCTGCTCTACGCTTTGGCGCGTAGCCATCATCACATAGCCGTCTTCCTTTGCAAAAGGTACCTCCTGATAAAGCTGAATATAGGTGTTTACATAGGTAAGAACATCACATACGTAGCTGCGAATATCCTTATGCTGTACCGTAAGCTGAGAGGCTGCGGCATAATACAGCTGTTCCAGCAGTTCCTCTTCTGGGTCACCACCGTATTTTTTTCTGCCATGCAGTGCAGAGGTATAGCGATTGATCCAGAAAAACGGTAGAATCGCTGATATGACATCAACCAGTGATGCGATCAGAAAGCAAATCAACGCTGTATTGCGTGCTGCCTGCGACTGTGTAAAGCGTGAGAATGCAATAACCGTTATATCCGTAAAAGAGCGATGCTTCTGATAGCTTTCATCCAGTGTTTTCATAATCTTAGCTACCGCCTCTTTATCCAGAGCCTGCAACACCTTGGCATGCTCCTTTAACGCAAAATAGCTGTCTGATATCTGAAGCTCCAAATCAATGCGGAATTTCTGATATTCCTCCTGATGCATATTGCGAAATGGAAGAAAGGCACTCAGCAGATTGGATAACGTTGATTCCTGCTCCTGCTGATTAACACCTAGAATATTGTGCTTCTGCTGCAGCTTTTGGATATCTGTCAGAGTAAGCTTTTGAAATTCACGGTACTGATCCACCATTTGAATCATCTGATCCAGAGTTACCTCCAGTGGCTTTACATCCTGCATCCCCTGTGCCCCTGCTTCCTTCAGAAAGGAATTCAGGGTATCCAGCAGATGATTATAGGACAGCGTCAGATTCTGAAATTCGGTATATACCTTTTGAGAAGGCTGCTGACGAGTACCGGCGGACAGCTCCTCCAGCTCTTTTTTCATATGCTTCATACCAGCTGCACTGCTTGCGGATTGCAGCTGCTTGATGGCTGCTTTCAGTTTTTCTACCTTTTCCTCATTATCTGCAATCTTCTCCAGCGCCCTTGCCAGCTCCTTTTGATCCGTAGTCTGTGTAACACTGCTTCCTCCATCGCTCTGCTGTGATGTCGTCACAGAGGTGGAGGGCTGGATAGTCTGCAAGGTTCCTGATTTTTTCTGAATGGAGGCAATCGAGCTGTTCGTGACCTGTATCAGCTGATTCGCCTGATTCTGCAAGGAATTCAATGCCCGCTCATAGGACACGTAATCCCCGTATAGGGTGCGCAGCTCATCCTTGGCTGCCGCAAAGCTGCTCTGATATTCCTTATACTGATTTTTATAGTCATTCAGCGGTGATATCGTATTATTGATTATACCGACATAGGATGTAAGTACGGAAATACAGACAATCACCAGGAATATCATGTAGCGTGTCGGCTTCATATGTGCATGCTGACCAGCCTGCTTACTGAAGTAAAACAGCAGAATCTGAACGACCAGTGCAAATAAAAACGGTGCCAGCGGATTGAGGTCCAGCAGATAATAGCGAGCGCCGCGATAGGTGGTTGTCAGCGATATCAGCTGCAGTGCAAAGGTGGCAAACAATATAATCATCGTTGCATGCTGCCCTGTTCTTGCGTTTCTGGGAAATAAAATATCCCTCACCTGCTGACTCTGCTCATCCTCCATCCGCAGAATCTGTTTTCTGTCTCTTTGATTCCTCTGGCGTAGCTGGCGATCCTCTAGTCGATCGCATACATTCTGCTTCATGAAAGAAATGAGCATCCCTATACCGTGCACTCCTTTTTTCATACCATTATACAGACATAGAAACAGCTGTCCGATATCCTGCAGCGGATGAAACATATACTGCCCTCGTTCCTTTTTTTCTTGTTCCATAAAACCTCCTTTTCCCCCTATTTGCATTATATATAACGAAGTTTAAGGAACCCGGTAAAAAAAACAAAAGATTTTCTAAAGAAATGACGAAATACTTACCTTTTATAAATATAAGAGAAATGCATTGCTATCCCTTATATTCTATTGATGTGCATGATGCAAAAGAAAAGATTCTATATTTTATGCCTTTCTCCTTTCGCCCCTTGCATATCACACATCCCTTTTTGAAAGAATTTTTCAAAAGCTGCTGCATGAGCAATGAAAAAAAACTGCTGCGAATATGCATCCGTAGCAGTTTCATCATACGATACTAGTTCTTAGTACATTGGTCCGGCAGGCATTGGAGGTACCGGTGCCTCTTTTTCTTTAATAGCCGCAACACCAGCCTCTGTCGTCAGAAACAGAGCGGAAATACTTGCAGAATTAAGAAGTGCGCTTCTTGTTACCTTTGTAGGGTCAATGATACCTTCCTTGAACATATCTACCCAGTTTCCGTTCTTCGCATCGAAACCGATGTTTTCCTTTGCAGTCTTCTGCTGTTCAACGATTTCCTCTGCATTGTATCCAGCATTTTCTGCAATCTGTGCAATAGGTGCCAGCAATGCATCCATAACAACCTTGATACCCTTCTGTACATCCACAACGTCAGATTTCAGCTCATCCTTTAATGCGATATAAGCTTCAACCAAAGCAGCACCACCGCCGATTACGATACCTTCCGCAACCGCAGCACGCGTTGCATTTAACGCATCCTCGATACGCAGCTTCTTTTCCTTCAGCTCGCTTTCTGTTGTTGCCCCAACCTTAATAATGGCAACACCATTGCTCAGCTTACCAAGACGCTCTGCATAACGCTTCTTGTCATAATCGCTCTTGCAGTTTTCCATCTGTGCACTGATTTCTTTTACACGTGCATCAATAGCATCTTTGGAGCCGTTACCGCCAATCATCGTTGTGTTGTCTTTTGTTACAACTACCTTCTTAACAGTACCCAAATCTTCCAGCTTCATTTCCTTCAGATCCATGTTTAAATCCTTGGAGTAGAAGTTTGCTCCTGTCAGAATTGCAATGTCCTTCAGAATTTCCTTCTGGTTGTCACCGAAGCCAGGTGCCTTGGTAGCTACCACATTGAAGGTACCACGCAGCTTGTTTACAACCAATGTGGAAGTAACTTCATTTTCAATATCATCTGCAATCAGCAGCAGCGGTTTGTTTGTCTGTACTACCTGCTCCAGAACCGGTAGAATTTCCTGTACATTATTGATTTTCTGATCAGTAATCAATACATATGCATTTTCCAGCTCAGCCTGCATTTTTTCATGATCGCTTACCATGTATGGAGATACATAGCCCTTGTCATACTGCATACCTTCGCTGATTTCCAGCTCCGTATCAAATCCATTGGATTCATCAACGGAAATCACACCATTGCGTCCAACCTTTTCCATTGACTCAGCGATGATTTTACCGACTTCCTTGCTTCCGCTGGAAATAGCTGCAACGCTTGCAATATCATTGCTTGTTTCCACCTTACGGGATTTTTCCAGGATATGCTTTGCTGCTTCCTTGCTTGCATATTCAATACCCTCTCTCATCAGGACTGGGTTTGCTCCCTTTTCCACCTGACGAAGACCGTTGCTAATCATGCTCTGTGCCAGAATTGTTGCTGTGGTTGTACCATCACCGGCAGTATCGTTGGTTTTATTCGCAACCTCATATACCAGCTTAGCACCCATATTCTCAAACTTGTCTTCCAACTCGATTTCCTTTGCGATGCTGACACCGTCATTGGTAATCAGCGGTGATCCGTATTCTTTCTCCAAAACGACATTACGTCCCTTTGGTCCAAGTGTTACACGTACTGCATCTGCCAGTACATTCACACCATTCAGCATTGCTGTTCTTGCATCCTTTGAAAAACGTACTTCTTTTGCCATGTTCCTTACCTCCTGTTATGTTTTATGCTAATACTGCTAAGATATCTTCTGCTTCAATAATAATGTATTCTTCTTCGTCCAGCTTTACATTCGTAC
>ERZ781275.1774-NODE-1774-length-12024-cov-3.822458_pt1 | contig 12024 bp, 9 predicted proteins | sample MGYA00375853_ERZ781275 | MGnify/ENA primary metagenome ERZ781275 (study PRJEB29790, sample SAMN03653691) | human gut metagenome | host: Homo sapiens | place: USA: Dallas, Texas | collected 2012-07-23 | study: EMG produced TPA metagenomics assembly of the Gut...
GCTGTATTTGGTAAGCGCGGAGGCTACGGTGATGCCGCTGGTGCGGGATTTGAATCCAGCCTCGACGAGCCTGCGGACTTCATGGCTGCGGAGCCCGGCGGAGTCCGCTCCGAGGATGACCGCGATGAGGCGCGTATTGCCGCGCCGCACGGTGGAAATGATATTGTAGCCGGAAGCCGTGACCCAGCCGGTTTTCAGGCCGTCGGCACCGGGGCAGGCCCCGAGCAGCGGGTTTTTGTTCGTTGTGACCATCCCCCGGTGCTTGAGCACGCGGACGCGGTGGTATTGGAGCGCAGCGGGATTGTTCTTGAGGTACACGTATCCAAGCCGCGCCATATCTCTGGCTGTGGTGTACTGCCCGGCGGCGGGCAGGCCGTTGGGCGTTTTGAACGTGCTGGAGGACATGCCGATCTGGCGGGCCTTGTTGTTCATCATCTTGACGAAGGCGCGGCCCGAACCGCCGACGCGTTCGGCAACGGCCATCGAGGCGTCGTTGCCGGAAGAGACGGCCATCCCCATGAGGAGGCGGTTCAGGGAAACGCGTTCCCCTGCGCGCAGGCCCATGCGGGAACCGCCCTGGCGCGCGGCGTGGCGGCTGACGCGGACCTGATCGGCGAGGCTGACCTTGCCGGAACGGATGGCATCGAACGTCACCATCATGGACATGATTTTCGTGAGGGAGGCGGGGGGAATCCGCACGTCGGGATTTTGGGAGGAGAGGATCCGGCCCGTCCGGGCATCCATGAGGACGGCGGAGCGGACATTCAGGATTTGTCCGGAAGTGCCGCTTTGGGCGGCGTGGGCTTTCCGGGCGTTCCGGGCTTCTGCGGCTGGGGCAAGGATGAGGGAGGCGGCTATAAGAAGGAATCCGGCCACAAGCGGGATTCTCAGGAAGTGGCATTTGGATCGCAGAGTGGTGAACATGCTGGATACGCTCCGGAAACCGTGTCTAGAGAAATGGGGAAACCAGATAAGAACCTTATTCCAGCAGGATTGCGATGACAAGGGAAAACAGGCCGGTTTTCCGGTGAAAGGCGTCAGCGGGGCATATTTTCTCATCAGAAGTGTAATTCTCTGATATTCCATATCGTTATGCCGATAAGCCAACCCGGTCAGCATGAGAGTGTAAAAAAAATATGCTCCCCCCCTCTGGACGACATCGAGGGATGCTTTATTTCTTTCGCATAAAACATGACATCATCACCTCTTTATAGGGTGTGAGTCCTCGAGGAGGAACGTATTATGGGCAAAATCATTGGCATTGACCTCGGCACGACGAACAGTTGTGTCTATGTGATGGAAGGCAAGGACCCCAAATGCATCACCAACCCGAACGGCGGCCGTACGACCCCGTCCGTGGTAGCCTTCACTGATAAGGAGCGCCTGGTCGGTGACGCCGCCAAGCGTCAGGCCGTGACGAACTCCAGCCGTACCGTTTTTGCGGTCAAGCGTCTGATGGGGCGCGTGGCCAATTCTCCCGAAGTCGAACATTGGAAGCAGCACGCTCCCTACAAAATCGTGGCTGGCGCCAACGGTGCCGCCGTGGTTGAAATCGACGGGCACCAGTACACCCCGCAGGAAGTCTCCGCGACTATCCTGAGCAAGCTGAAAGCCGACGCTGAAGCCTATCTCGGCGAACCCGTGACCGAAGCGGTCATCACCGTCCCGGCCTACTTCAACGACGCCCAGCGTCAGGCCACCAAGGACGCCGGACAGATCGCCGGACTCGACGTCAAGCGTATCATCAACGAACCCACCGCGGCTTCCCTTGCCTACGGTTTTGACAAGAAGGCCAACGAAAAGATCGTCGTGTTCGACCTCGGCGGCGGCACGTTCGACGTGTCCATCCTCGAAGTGGGCGACAACGTGGTTGAAGTGCGCGCCACGAACGGCGACACTTTCCTCGGCGGTGAAGACTTCGACCAGCGCGTCATCAACTATCTGGTGGAAGAATTCAAGAAGGAACAGGGAATCGACCTTGCCAAGGACAGCATGGCTCTTCAGCGCCTGAAAGACGCCGCAGAAGCCGCCAAGAAGGAACTGTCCACGTCGATGGAATCCGAAATCAACCTGCCCTTCATCACGGCTGACCAGACCGGGCCCAAGCACATGCTCATCAAGCTGTCCCGCGCCAAGCTGGAACAGCTGGTGTCCGACCTCGTGCAGAAGACGCTGGAACCCTGCCGCAAGGCGCTGGCCGACGCCGGGTTGAAACCTTCCGACATTGATGAAGTGCTGCTGGTCGGCGGCATGACCCGTATGCCTCTGGTCCAGAAGACCGTGGCCGACTTCTTCGGCAAGGAACCCAACCGTTCCGTGAACCCCGATGAAGTGGTCGCCATGGGTGCCGCCATTCAGGGTGGTATCCTCGCCGGCGACGTGAAGGACGTACTGCTTCTCGACGTGACCCCGCTTTCCCTCGGCATCGAAACCATGGGCGGCGTGTTCACCAAGCTGATCGACCGCAATACGACCATCCCGACCCGCAAGAGCCAGACCTTTACGACCGCCGCGGACAACCAGCCCTCCGTGTCCATCCACGTGCTGCAGGGCGAACGTCCGATGGCCGCCGACAACATGACGCTGGCCCGTTTCGACCTGACCGGCATCCCGCCGGCACCGCGCGGCGTGCCGCAGATTGAAGTGGCCTTCAACATCGACGCCAACGGCATCGTGAACGTGTCCGCCAAGGATCTCGGCACGGGCAAGGAGCAGTCCATCCAGATCACCGCTTCGTCCGGCCTCTCCGACGCCGACATCGAAAAGCTGGTGAAGGAAGCCGAAGCCCATGCGGCCGACGACAAGAAGAAGCAGGATCTCATCAGCGCCCGCAACCAGGCCGACGGCCTGATCTACGGCACTGAAAAGTCCATCAAGGATCTCGGCGACAAGCTTGACGCGGCCCTCAAGAGCGATATCGAAGGCAAGATTGCCTCCCTGAAGACGCTCATGGAAGGCGAAGACGTCGAAGCCATCAAGAAGGCGACCGAAGAACTGGCTCAGGCTTCGCACAAACTGGCCGAACAGCTCTACTCGCAGGCTCAGGGCCAGCAGCCCGGAGCTGACGCCGCCGGTGCCGCGGGCGCCCAGCCCGGAGCTGGCGCGGCTGGCGGCAAGAAAGCCGACGACGATGTGATCGACGCCGACTTTACCGAATCGAAGTAATAAAGAGAAAGGCAGTGCCTCCGGCGGCTGGGGGGCGAGTCGCCCCCCAGACCCCGACAGTACGGCCCGAAAGACCGAAACGCCCGGAACAAAAGTTCCGGGCGTTTCGGTCTTTCGGGCCGTTTCTGATCGCGCCGGATGGTTTTTGTTTTAAAAGATGCCTTACTCCCCACTTTGCCTTACTCTTTTTTGCGCCTGATCTTTTGGAAAGGCAGGGAATGACAGCCGGGAAGGAATAGGATAGGGGGAGAAAAACACGGAGGTTGCTCATATGGTGGCGATGCGGCGCAAGGATCGGCAGGTGTCCGATGAAGAGGCGATGGCGTATTTGAAAGCTGCGGAATACGGCGTGCTGTCCACGGTTGGGCCGGACGGCGAACCCTACGGTGTGCCTTTGACGTACGCGGTTGAGGAAGACGGCAAGGGGCTTGTCTTCCACTGCGCGCGCGACGGCTACAAGCTGGCCTGTTTTGCCGCGAATCCACGGGCGCATTTTGTGGCGGTGCAGGAAACGAATGTGTTGCCCGAAGAATTTTCCATTGAGTACAAGAGCGTCATGGTATCAGGGCTCCTTGAGGAAATTGAGGACCGCGAAGAGAAAGTCCGCTGTGCGCAGGTCGTCGGCGACAAGTATTCCACCATCAGCTCGGAAGAATACGCCAACCGCGCCGCCGACAAGATCCGGGTGTTCCGCCTGAATATAGAGCATATTTCCGGCAAGCGTCTCGTCAAGGCCGGAGAGCCCGGCATGGGTTATAAAAAAGGGTAGCAAGGATACAGCGAACGAGGAAGAGGCCAGCCTTTTCCTCGTTCTTCTTCCGGGGAGATTTGGGGCAGGCTGTCTCCCTTTGCTTTTAGGGAAACGGGCATCTCACACAGGATTCTGTGCGCTGGCTGGATGAGAGGGCTTTTTTTCAAGAAAGATAAGCGTCAGCGCTGGGGATACGGCTTTTTCGGCGCAGCGGGTGTAGCCGTTGCGCTCATACAGGCAAAGATTGCCCAGGCTCTTGCTGCTGGTGAACAGTTCCAGCCGGGGCGCAGGGCAGCTTTTTTCCAGTTCTTGAAGCAGACGGGAGCCAAGGCCGTTTCCTTGGCACTCGGGATGTACCATCAGTTTTCCGATCAGCAGCGTATCTCCCCGCAAAGTACCTCGAACGGACCCTACAATCCGCCCGCCCGCATCAACTGCCTTCAGGAACACGCCGTTCCTGAGCTCTTCTTTCATTTCCTCAAGCGTCTGCATGAGGGGCGGAATGGAAAAGTCGTTGAGCAGCCTTGCCTCACTTTGATACGCCAGCCGCTGCAACTCCAGTATTGCCTCCAAGTCCGCTTCCTCAGCTTGAACGATACAGTGGGACGCAAACATCTTCAAACAGGGCATTGGAAATCCTTTTGGAGAAGAATGGAGGACAAGCGGGGGTTGCTTTGCCTTTGATACAGGCGACACAACGTTTTTTCGCGGAAAGCCGACAAGAGGGATTCGATAAGGTCAAAAGTCTTTGAAGGGGGAGGGATGGGGTTTGGGGAAGGGAGGGGGAAACTTTCTTTAGAAAGTTTCCCCCTCCCTTCCCCAATTTCGTTTCTTACTCGGCTTCCTCAATCCACTTTTTCAGCGGCGTTTCCATCTCTTCGCGGATGGCGGCGAGGGCTTCGGCGCTGTCCGCTTCGAAGCGGGTGACGAGGACGGGCTGGGTGTTGGACGCGCGGACAAGCCCCCAGCCGTGGGGGAAATTCACGCGCGCGCCGTCCAGCTCGATGGTGTCGTAAAGGGCGCGGAAATGGGCTTTCACCTTTTCGACCACGGCGAACTTGGCGTTGTCCGGGCAGGGGATGTTGATTTCGCGGGTGGCGAAGGACGCGGGCCAGCCGGGGAGTTCGGTCATGGGCTTGTCCTGCGCCGAAAAGAGGGCCACAAACCGGGCCGAACCATAGATGGCGTCGTCGAAGCCGTACCAGTTGTCGGCAAAGAACATGTGGCCGGACATTTCACCGGCGAGCGGTGCGCCGACTTCCTGCATCTTGGCCTTGATGATGGAGTGCCCGGTGGTCCACATCATGGGGGTGCCGCCGTGCGCCTTGATGTCGTTGAAAAGGCGGCTGGAGCACTTCACGTCCGCGATGACCGTGGAGCCGGGCTTGCGGGTCAGCAGCTCACGGGCGTAGAGGGACAGGACTTCATCGCCGAAAAGCAGGCGCCCGTCGGGATCGACGATACCGAGGCGGTCGGCGTCACCATCCAGCCCGATGCCGAGATCGGCCTTTTCTTCCTTCACGCGGGCCATGAGAGCCTGCATATTGGCTTCTACGACGGGATCGGGGTGGTGGTTGGGGAAATCGCCGTCCGGCTCGCAGAACATGGGGATGACCGTTGCGCCGAGTTTGGTGAGGATGTCCGCGCAGATTTCGCCGCCCGCGCCGTTGCCGCCGTCGAGCACCACTTTGACCGGGCGGGCCAGCTTGAAGCGGCTGAGGATATCTTGTTTGTACGTGGGGATGATATCGATGCGCGAAGCCGTTCCCGTGCCCTCGGCGAAGGCGCCCTCCTCAAATATGGCCTTGATCTTTTGGATTTCTTCGCCGTGAATGGTGGACTGTCCGGCCCATACCTTGAATCCATTGTATTCCGGCGGGTTGTGGCTGGCGGTGATCATGACGCCGCCCTGCCGGTTGAGGTGCTTGACCGCAAAATAGAGCGCGGGAGTGGGGACCATGCCGATGCTGATCACATCGGTCCCGGTGGACAGGATGCCCTCCACAAGTGCGTCGTGATACGCGGGCGAGGAGTGGCGGCAGTCATAGCCGATGACCGCGCTGCTGATGCCCCTGCCGGCCAGATAGGTGCCGCAGGCTTTCCCGAGATGGGTTACCCATTCGGCGTTGAAATCCTTGTCCACGACGCCGCGAATATCATAAGCGCGAAATACGTTGCCTGCGTTCATTTTTTTCCTCCGGGTGTGCCCGTTGTAAGGCGTGCAAAGTGTGTACGAGATGTTAGAAAAAGAGAGGCGTTGAGTGCATAAAGAACCGTATCGGCCGGTTTTCATATGATGCGGCCTTGATGCGTTTGAGATTGGAGTGGCCGCAGCCCTTTTTATAGCAGACACCCCCTCCGCCCGCAAATGAGAAGGAAAAAGGCTTGGCGGACGGCAACGGGATAGTGCGTGTCTTCTGGTCGTTAGAACGGCGAAAGTCGCGTTCTTGGAAGAAAAAAACTAAATGAACTTGACCGTCTGTGCAGGATGACCTATATTTTGTAAACTCTGAATCCATTTGGCAGGCAATCCCGGAACGGACGGATCCCGCCTGCGCCCGGATGGATTTGCCCCCCTCCGAAGGGGACGTGCGATGCCCGGCCTGTGCCGGTGCGATCCGCATGTTCCGGCACGGAGGAGTTTTTCTGGCCATATAAGGAATCTTGATGAACTGGGACTGGGACAAGCTCCAAGAGAAACGGCAGAGGCAGAACTGGGGTAACAGCAGTAACAACAGTAGTAACAACAATAATAACAATAAGAACGACGAAGAGCCGCCTTTCGGCAGTGGGAGCGGCAACGGCGGCGGCAAGGGGCCGGACTACGAGAAGTTCTCCGACGCCTTCAAGCGCCTGCCCCACCTCTCCGCGCCCGCCGGCGGCAAGGTCAAATGGATCCTTGTCGCGCTCGTCGCCGTATGGCTGCTTTCCGGCATCTATATCGTCAATCCCGATGAAGAGGGCGTAGTCCTGCGCTTCGGCAAATACGACCGCACGGTCGGAGCCGGCCCGCATTATGCGCTGCCCTTTCCCATAGAAACCGTCTACAAGCCCAAAGTCACGCAAGTCCAGCGTGTGGAAGTGGGCTTCCGCTCCGTAGGACAGGGCCGCACCTTCCAGCAGGGTGCGAACCGTTCCCTGCCCGAAGAGTCCGGTATGCTCACGGGCGACGAAAACATCGTCAACGTACAGTTCAGCGTCCAGTACCAGATCAAGAATCCGGTGGAATATCTGTTCAATGTGACGGATCAGGCCGCCGTGGTCAAAAACGCCGCGGAAGCCGCCATGCGCGAAGTCATCGGCAACAGCCTCATCGACTCCGCGCTGACGGACGGCAAGCTCCAGATCCAGACGGAAGCCACGCAGCTTCTGCAGGAAATCCTCGACCGTTACAAGGTCGGCGTGCGCGTCATAGCTGTCCAGCTTCAGGACGTCCACCCGCCCAAGGAAGTCAGCGACGCCTTCAAGGACGTCGCCAGCGCCCGCGAGGACAAGAGCCGCATCATCAACGAAGCCGAAGCCTACCGCAACGAGCTCATCCCCAAGGCGCGCGGCCTCGCCGCCGAGGTGGAGAACCAGGCGCAGGCCTACAAGGAAACCCGTATCCGCAACGCCGAGGGCGAAGCCGACCGCTTCCTCGCGCTCCTCAAGGAGTACGAGCAGGCCAAGGACGTCACGAAGCAGCGCATGTATCTTGAAGCTATGGAAGAAATTCTCAGCCGTCCCGGCATGGAAAAGCTCGTTCTCCCGAAGGACGCCGCCGATCGCGTGCTGCCGCTGTTGCCGCTCATGCAATCCGCCCCGTCCGCCGGGAAGATTGCGCCCCAAGAACAACCTTCCGGGACCCAGCTTCCGGAAGCAACCCTGAGCAGACCGAGGGGGAACAACTGATGGAAAAGCGTTTTCCCTTTCTGATCGGCCTGATCATCATTCTGGTTCTGATCGGTTCCCAGAGCCTCTTTATCGTCAACCAGACGGAAAAGGCGCTGGTGATCCAGCTCGGCGATCCCGTGGACAAGGTGTTCGGGCCGGGCCTGCATTTCAAGATTCCGCTCATCCAAACCGTCGTGCGTTTCGACGCGCGCGTATTAGATTATGAGGCAAGGGCCGCAGAGGCCTTGACCAGCGACAAAAAAGCTATAGTTCTCGATAACTACGCTCGTTGGCGGATCATCGATCCCTTGCAGTTCTACAGATCGGTGCGCACGATACCGGGAGCCCAGGCCCGCCTTGATGACGTCGTGTACTCCCAGTTGCGCGCCCAGGTTGGTCGGCACAGCCTGACCGAGGTCGTCTCGAGCAAACGCAGCGGTATCATGGCCGACGTGACCCGCCGCGCTTCGGACATCATGAAAGAGTATGGTATTGAAGTTGTTGACGTGCGCATCAAGCGCACCGACCTGCCCGCCGAAAACCAGCGGGCCATTTTCGGAAGGATGCGGGCCGAACGCGAGCGCCAGGCCAAGCAGTACCGCTCCGAAGGTGTCGAAGAAGCGACAAAACTCCGTTCCGAAGCAGACAGGGAACGGGCAGTGATACTGGCAGAGGCCAACCGCCGTTCATCCGTCATCCGTGGTGAGGGCGATGCGACGGCGGCACGGGTTTTTGCGGAAGCTTTTTCCCGCGCCCCGGACTTCTATAAGTTTCAGCGCGGGCTTGAAGCGCTCAAGAAGAGCTTCGAGCAAAATTCCCGCATTGTGATTACGAACGATGACCCTTTCCTCGCCCCCATCAGATAACCCCGGGGGTATGGAGTTTTTCAATGACGTTTTTTCAGGAAGTTTATGACCGCATCCGTTGTGCGACGAATGCCAGAACCCAAACGGAACTGGCCGCCGTGCTTGAAATACGGCAGTCAAGCATTTCGGATGCGAAGCGTCGGAATTCGATCCCTTCCGACTGGTACATGAAACTGTTCGAAAAGTTCGGGCTCAACCCCGATTGGATCAAGAGCGGCACCGGCCCGATGTTCCTGAAGATCGATCAGGTATACACGCCGGTCGAAGGCCCGCCGGAAGGGTTCCACGAGGAACCGGCCCACTATGCGGACCCCAACGCCATCAGCACGCTGACTAAGGTCTATTCGACGCAATGCGCGTATGAAGAGGGGCATCCCGCCCCGGATTTGCAGACTTCGGGCAAGATTGCCCTGCCGCAGTCCTATGTCAATGCGCAGACGCTCGTGTTTCATATCGAATCGGATTCGTTTTCCCCGCTGGTCCGCCGCGGGGCTTATGTCGGGGTGGATACTTCGCGTACGCACCCCATTTCCGGCGAAGTGTACGCCGTATACATGCCGCATGAGGGCGTGGCGCTTAAGCGCCTGTTCCTCGACGGCGATCATGACCGTTTCATCCTGAGGACGGAACAGCCCGCCCACCCCGGCGTGGCGTTGCTCCCTCAGGACTGCCCGGGGCTTATCCTCGGCAGGGTGTCCTGGGTGTTGCAGAATGTGTAAAGCATAACCGGGGGAGGGCGCTTTTTGAAAGAAGCGTCCTCCCCCGGACCCCCGCCCGCAAAACTTCACGTTTATCGAATCCCTGTTCGCGGCTTTCCCTGTTGGTCTTTTGGGCCTGCGGAGAGGCCGGGAGCAGGGATTTTATGGACTGGGAGGATTGGAAGGGGGGCGGATAACGTTTAGAAGGACGTGGTGAGCCGTCTTTTTTGAAGAGGGTCGTTTCCCTATTCAATGCAAAAACAGGAGAGTGTTTTGGAGAGTTCCGTGATGCGGCGTACTTTGAGCGCCGTTTTGCTTTTGCTGGCGTTGGCTGGATCGGGGTGCGCGCAGAACCGGATCGTGTACGCGCAATCCGGTGTGCAAGTGCAGCCGCCTCAATATCCGTCCTATCAGGGTTCGTACACGAACGGCGCGATCCCCTCGGCATGGCTGCCCCTGTACCAGCGCTTGCGTGCCGACGGTCTGGACGGCCCGGATTTGCCGGCGCTCTTCGCCTCAATGGGCACGCCGTCGCAGGACCCCATGGGCCGCAAGATCAAGGAGCTGTATACCAAGGCCTTCGCCCCCAAGCCGAAACCCACGCCGCCGTCCTCAAAGCCCACAACGCCCGCCCGGCCCAAGCCGCTGGTCTATCCCGGCGTGATCTCCGCCGAGAACGTGGAGAAATGCCGGGCCTTCCTTGAGGCCAACAAGCCCGCCTTCGATTATGCCGAACGGACGTTCGGCGTGCCGCGCCAGATTTCCGTGTCGCTCCTGTTCGTGGAAACCCGCCTCGGCACGTTCTTGGGCAAGGAGAAGGCTTTTTACACGCTGGCGAGCATGGCCTCATCCCGGCGGCCCGAGGCCATTTCCACGTATGTGGCGCAGCTTCCCGGCTCCACAGCGGCCGATCGCCAAAGCTGGATTCAGCAGCGCATGGAGCAGCGTTCGGACTGGGCCTACAAGGAACTGGTCGCTCTGCTCAAGAATATCCGCTCGTCCGGCGAGGATGCGCTGGCCATGCCGGGCTCCATTTACGGGGCTATCGGGCTGTGCCAGTTCATGCCCACGAATATCAGCCACTACGGAGCCGACGGCAACGGGGACGGCGTGGTGAACCTGTTTACTGTGCCCGACGCCGTGGCGAGCCTTTCCAACTACCTCGCGCAGCACGGCTGGAACAAGGCGGCGACCCGCGCCCAGAAGCAGAAGGTCATCAAGACCTATAACCGTATCGACATCTACGCCAATACGATTCTCGGCCTTGCGGAGGCCCAGGGATACGTGGCGGAGTAAGTTTCCCTCCTCCGTCCAAACGGGGGGGGCGTCCTTCATGGAATTGTATCCATCCGTTCGCCAAGGCGTCACGGAAGCGGCGTATCAGTTGGGCCTGTCTCTAGACGGGCCAAACTTTTATTCGGAGAATGAAAATGACGTATCGACTTTCCGGCAGGCTGTTGAACAAGGGCCTCATGGGTGCCGTGGTCGCACTGCTTTTGCTGATGAGCCTGCTGGTTCCGGCACGGGCCGAGCTGGTTCAGTTTGTCTATACCTCTGACCAGCATTACGGGATCACCCGTAAGGCATTCCGTGGGCTGGACAAGGTGTCCTCCCGCGAAGTCAACGCGGCGATGGTGCAGGCCATCAATACGCTTCCCGGGATCTCGCTTCCCGAGGACGGCGGCGTCCGGGCCGGACAGCCCGTGCAGTGGGCCGATGCGGTGATTTCCACCGGTGACATCGCCAACCGCATGGAAGGGACCGACGAGCGCCTGATCCCCTCCGCCACGGAGTGCTGGGCCCTGTTCGAGAAGCAGTATATCAACGGCGTTTCGCTCAAGGATCGTGCGGGGAAGGCGGCTGAAGTGCTGGCCATTCCCGGCAACCACGACGTGACCAACGCTGTGGGGTTCTACAAGGCGATGGCCCCGGCGAAGGACAACGGCTCTCTGCTCGCCATGTACAATCGTGCGAACAACACTTCGCTGGCGCCCGAAGCCTTTGACGCCAAGCGGGACAAGGTGTTCCTGAACCGGGAATACGGCTGCGTGCGTCTGCTTTTCGTGCAGATGTGGCCCGACAGCGCGGCTCGGGCATGGCTCGACGCGCAATTGGCCAACGTCCCTTCCGGAAAGCCGGTGCTGCTGTTCACCCACGATCAGCCGGATATTGAAGCCAAGCACCTCATCAATCCCAACGGTTCCGGGGACATCAACGCCAAGGACAAGTTCGAGAATCTGGTTTCCGACGTATCCAGCGTTCAAAAGGCCAAGGAAATCCCGGTCAAGGAACACCGGGAGCTTGCGGCGTTCCTCAAGAAGCATCCCTCCATCGTTGCGTATTTCCACGGCAACGAGAATTACAACGAGTTCTACACGTGGGGCGGCCCGGACAACGACATCGCCATGCCCGTGTTCCGCGTGGATTCTCCCATGAAGGGCAATGCTTCCAGCAAGGACGAGAAGCTCCTTTCCTTCCAAGTGGTGAGCATTGATACCGACGCCCGGAAGATGACCGTGCGCGAAGCCCTCTGGAACGCCGATCCCAAGCATCCGGCGATTACGTGGGGGGAAAGCAAGACCATCGGGTTTTAAGTAAAAGGTGGAGGAACATTGGGGAGGGGGAGGAGAAACTTTCTGAAGAAAGTTTCTCCTCCCCCTCCCCAAACCCC
>ERZ781275.1780-NODE-1780-length-11971-cov-22.026603_pt1 | contig 11971 bp, 10 predicted proteins | sample MGYA00375853_ERZ781275 | MGnify/ENA primary metagenome ERZ781275 (study PRJEB29790, sample SAMN03653691) | human gut metagenome | host: Homo sapiens | place: USA: Dallas, Texas | collected 2012-07-23 | study: EMG produced TPA metagenomics assembly of the Gut...
ACGACGTTTCTAAGGGTTTTTAACATTCTAAACTGTCAAACTTGGGATTATACCATTCTGAACCCCATCCTGCAAGACCTGCCTTTCGGACGATTGCAGCCGCATTACAGGCAGCTGTCTCTCCATTGCCATATCTCCTGTTTCCTGTCTTACAGGCATTCCCCCATAAACCCGCATAGATTTTCATTTCCCCCTTGTCATCTAGTATTCAATACTATATAATAGATATAGCAATGTGATAAGAATGACAGAGGTGACACATAGATGAAGACAAATGAAGAACGTCTGCAGGACCTGTTTTCCTATCTGGGGAACCTGTCCCATGTCAAGGCGGACGAGATTCCTGATATTGATTTGTACATGGACCAGGTTACCACCTTCATGGACAGCCATTTAAAAGATATGAGACGCCATCCGGGTGATAAAGTCCTGACCAAGACCATGATTAACAATTATGCCAAGAATAATCTTCTGCCTTCCCCGGTGAAGAAGAAGTATTCCAAGGACCACATGCTGATGCTTGTGTTCATATATTATTTTAAAAACCTTCTGTCCTTTAGTGATATTGAAGAGCTTTTCCGTCCTATTACATCAAAGCATTTCTCAGGCCAGACATCCCAGCTGTCCCTGGAAGATATCTACAACGAAGTATTTACTTTGGAAAAGGGCGAGATGGATAATCTGAAGTCTGATGTGGCGGCTAAGTTTGCCCGTGCCCAGGATACATTTTCAGATGCTCCTGTGGATGACAAGGACAGGGAATATCTGAAGCTGTTTGCCTTTATCTGCGAGCTGTCCTTTGACGTGTATCTGAAGACACAGATGATTGAAATGATCGCGGATCAGCTCAGGGAGGATGCGCCTGCCCCCCGCAAGAAATAAACTCCATAACCTGTCAGCCCCGCCTTGGCGGACAAAAAATGGATTGCCGGGGCTGCCGGCATACCTATAGAAAACAAAACGGATATCGCAGCAATAATCCTGCCGCAATATCCGTTTTTTAATACACCCTTTATCATACTCAGCTTTCATTATCCCCTTTGTCTGCCTGCGTTCCCCCTGTGAGCCTGGCGAACACCATGTCGTATCCGTCACTTCCATAATTCAGCGAACGGTTTACCCGGCTGATGGTAGCGGTGGATGCGCCTGTTTTCTCCGCAATCTCCAGGTAGGTCTTGCCTTCCCGCAGCATCTTGGCCACTTCATAGCGCTGGGACAGGGACAGCAGTTCATTGATGGTGCACACATCCTCGAAAAACTTATAACATTCATCCGGAGTCTTTAAAGTTAGTATGGCATCAAATAGATGGTCCACTGCTTCTGTTTTAATTTTCTTGTTCATGTCCTGGTTATCTCTCCTTATAATTCATACGGACTTCCCCTTCCGCATGTATATTGTAAAATGATTACAGGTCATATAAGCCCCATACTTGTTCATTTTAGCATATTAAAGTCTGAAAGTCCATACGTGACGGGAGATTTTATAAGGGCATTTTTTCCGGCGCTTTCTCCGCACTTTTTCCAGGTATGTTTTCTGCTATTTTCCCTGTCCCTTTCAGGACAGCATGAACTTCTCAACCACAAGTCCCACGCCGTCGTGATTATTGGATGCGGTGATATAATCAGCGGCCTGCCTCACCGGGAGAACAGCATTTTCCATAGCCACACCCAGACCGGCATACTTAATCATAGTCAGGTCATTGTAACCGTCGCCGCAGGCTATCATCTGCTCCCGGTCAAGCCCCAGCACTTCCAGCAGACGGGCCAGCGACCGGGCCTTATCAATTCCCTTTGGCATGATTTCCAGGAAATACGGCTCGGAACGGTACACGCTGAAATCGCGGCCCATGGCAGCCTTTACCTTAGGCTCCACAGTCACCAGGTAATCGCCGTCATCCAGCATCAGGAACTTGGGTACTTTAAAATCCACATAGGACTTCATGTCTTCCACCTGACGCAGGGGCAGGTGGTTGATGTTGGACTCGGCAATGGCATAGGGACATTCCATATTGTTAGTAATAATTTCCTCACCCTCATAAGTAAGGATATCTACCCTGTGCTCCTCTGCCAGCCCGATGATCTTCTGATTGGACTCCCTGGGCAGCAGTGAAGAAAACACGGTTTCACCTGTCTTGCAATTTGTGATCATTCCGCCGTTATAGGACAGGATATAGCTGCCGAAACGTGACAGCTCCAGCTCCCTTGCCAACGGCTCCACGCCGGCCGTGGGCCGCCCGGATGCCAGCACCACCACGTTTCCCGCTTCCTGGGCATTCATCAGGGCCTCTTTTGTCCTGGGTGTGATGATTTTGTCACGGTTGGTCAGTGTACCGTCCAAATCCAGTACGATAATCTTGTAGTCCATCGCCTTTTCTCTCCTGTATCCGATTCTTTATTTCCGCTTATCTGCTTATGCGTTTCCATGGAACCATTTTATCAGAAATACAGCGCAGTGACAACCGGAACAGTTATTCATCCTTATCAGCTAATCCTTATCAGTCTTATCCCGGAGACCGAAATTCAGCTCCACCAAAGCCCTGGGGCGGCCGCCCTTGGCAGCGCTTTCCCTGGCGCAGACCGTCCCCAGTCCGGCTGCCTGAATCTTACTGAGAATACGCCTGGCGCTCCTGACCGTGATGCCCAGACATTCCGCCAGCTCCGAAGCGTCAAACACATAGCTCTTCCTCACATCCGCAATAGCCTGAATTTTCAAAATGGATTCCATACTGAGTCCGGTCTTTTCGGAAATCGTCTGTATTTTGGGGTCAAAGGATATCATGCTGTACTGAAGCTGCTGCTCCAGGCCCAGGGGGCCCTGAATCTTCTCCTCCTCATCAATCTGGAAGATCCCTCCCTCCCCCTTGCCAAGAGAATATTCCAGGGCTTTCCTGGCATGCATCTCTGCCTGGTAAGCCGTCAGTCCCATACCCAGACCTGCATTTACCACCAAACCCAGGTTCTTTCCCTCCCTCTGAAGAATCCTCAGATCCTTGTGGTTCTTTTTTCCCTTCACCACCCCGGAGTTGGCGTAAATCACGTATTCATCACGCCCAAAGGGGAATACAGATCCCTGGATTCCCCTTACGTAGCGTATCAGTTCCACTTCAAATTCAGCCTTGCTTGCCATGGCACTGTAATACTGGTCCTCCTTCTCCGGGAAGTTGGACATCTGTATCAATTCCACCGCAATCTGCGAATACTCTGCCTGGGCCAGAGCCCAGCCCTTTTCCAGATCGGCCAGGGCATCCCTGACCTGGGAGCGTTTGGGCTCCAGGTAAAAAACCCTGCCGCCTTTTTCTTCTATCATATGATAGACTGCCACATAAGCAGTGACCGCCACATCGGTCATCTTCTTCTCCAGCAGCTCCATATGCCATGCAACATACTCTTCCTCCGCCACGCCTGCAAGCAGCGGGCAGGTATATATATTCCTGGGCTGTATGTGAAAGGCATCCAGGATATCCTCAATAATCTGCTTCTCCACCACGTCAATACTGAAGGTGTCGATTTCCCGCCCTTCCCTGACCATTTTCAGAAATACTTCCGCAATACTGCTGGCGGACCGTCTGATGTATGTGTAAGGTTTCTGCATCTGGTGATGCCCCAGCACATAGTCGCAGATACCGCTTCCGGTAAATATCACGCCGTCGCACTCCTGCTCACAGGTGTCAATGACATCCACGGCCTCCCTTACCAGCTCTCTTGTATATAAACGCACCTCATGACTCTGGTCAATCTGCTGTATTGCTTTCCTGATGATTACGCAGGATTCCCTTGGCCCCACTACTCCCACTATCATTTATACTGTCAACCTCCCGATTCTTTGCGCACAGCGCGCCTTATACCGATTATAAATCAGAAGCATCGTATAAATCAACCACCTGATGGTCTTTTAAGAGATTTAGATATTCTTCCTTTGTCAGTGCGGGCCGGAAATCCCTTATGATTTCCTTTCCTTTAGCGCCCTCATCCCACAGCAGATCAATGATGGTAAGGGCCATCATCTTGGCTGGCACAATGTAGGCGGTGTACGGGTCGTCCATCCGGTAATTCTCCGTGTGGAGACCGCCCTTTATACCGCCTGCCCAGATATGCATACAGGGCATGATCTGGGAAATATCCCCCAGGTCCGTGGAGCCGGCTGTCTCCCAGTCCTCCACAAACGCATCTTCCCCGGCATGTTCGTAAGCCATCATGTTGTCACGGTACAATCGTGCAATCTGACGGTCCGTGTTCAGAGGCAGATAGCCGATACAGTCGTGAATCTCCACCTTGCCCCCCAACGCCATGGCTGCTGCCTTCATACTCCGGTTCACCTTATGGGAGGCATCCTCCATGGCGTCAATGGTAAAGGCACGGACCATGATTTCCATGGTAACACGCTCCGGCACCACATTTACCAGGCCTCCGCCCTCCTTGATTACAATGCTTACCCGTACCTTGTCCTCGTCTCTGAAGGTTTCCCTCAGTGCATGAATATTGTTCATAGCCAGCTCCGCCATGTTCAGGGCATTGATTCCCTGTTCCGGGGCAAACCCGGCGTGAGCCGCCTTTCCCAGGAAATGCACGGTCTTGCTGATGAATCCATTGCCCTTGGTGTCCAGGATACAGCATTTTCCCGGATCCATCTCCATCATATGGCACTGAAGAACCATATCCGTATCGTCCAGGCCTCCGCGGTACATAAGCTCCTGCTTTCCTCCCAGATAGTGGATGGTTCCCTGACTCATGAGGCGGTTTCTGTACTCATAATCCACACATTCCTCTGCCGGTATGGCTATAAAGTCAGCGGCGCCCCCCAGGTGCTCCATGACGCCTGACGTAAGGATACCTATGGCTGCCCCGTACATGTTTGCCAGCTGCACATTATGCCCGCAGGCATGAACCATTCCGCCCTCAGCTGCATCCGGGTGGGAGTCGCACATGATGCAGTCCAGCTCTCCCATCACCGCCACCCTGGGCCCGTTTCCCTTGGGACCGGAGGACACACGGCAGCCTGTATAGGATACGCCTGTCTCCGGCTCCAGTCCAAGCTTTAAAAAGGCTTCCTCCATAAGTTTTCCCGTCCTGAACTCCTTAAAGCCCAGCTCCGGCGTTTTATAAGCTTCCTTTCCCAGGGCAATGATTTCGTCCTGGTGTTCCTCAATCACATTAAGGCATCTCTGTTTCAGTTCTTCTTTGTCCATATCATCATTCCTTGTCATCTATACTTACAGTTCTGTCATCCGGCTCATGACCCTGGTGGCCTTCCACAGTTCATCCATATCCAATGCTTCCTGCACGGTATGTACGTCCATCATGCCAACGCTTAATATAAGGCTGCTGCAGCCGTATCCGGCCAATATATTGCCGTCGCTGCCGCCGCCGATAACCATGGGCCTGGGTTCGATTCCCTCCTTCTCCATGGCCTGGGCTGTCATGCGGTACAAATCACTGTCAAGACTTACCTCCAGGGAAGGATATGCCAGTTCATGTTCCATTTCATAGGCGGCCCCCATCTCCAGGCAGGCTGCCTTCAGGCATTCCTCCATGTGAGCCGCTTCATTCCTCAGCTTATCCATGCTGTGGGAACGTATCTCGGCGGTAAATGTCACCTCATCGGTCACGATATTGGTGGCTGCCCCTCCCTCGATCCGCCCGATATTGGATGTGGTCTCCTGGTCTATCCGCCCAATATGCATCCGGCTGATTGCCCTGGACGCTGCCACGACAGCATTGATTCCCTTCTCAGGTTCAATGCCCGCATGGGCCTTACGGCCTCTCACCGTGCACCTTATGGCCTCCATAGCCGGGGCCTTATAGGCAATGATTCCTGCCGGGCCTGTTGCGTCTGCTATGACCATGTTCTTACATGGCAGGCGGGACGGGTCCATATGTTTGGTCCCCTGCATGCTTGTCTCCTCAGAGACAGTAAACATGATATAAAACTCCTTGTGGGGCCTGTTGGTCTCCACAATATCTTCCACGATTTCCAGTATGGAGGCCACAGCCCCCTTGTCATCTCCCCCCAGGGTGGTGGTTCCGTCCGTGCGGATAATGTGTCCATCCACCACCGGTCTCACATCCTTACACGGCTCAATCTGGTCCAGATGAGCCACAAAGCAGAAGGGAGGATTACATGGCTCGCCCTTGACATGAGCGATAATATTTCCGCCGTTTCCTCCATATGCTTTCCCGGCTTCATCTATGGAAGCCTCTATTCCTCTCTCTTTAAAATAGTTCATAAGCCATTGGCACTGCTCCTTCTCCCCACCGGAAGGACTGTAAATCTGAACCAATTCCAAAAAACGTTCCTGCATCCGTTCGCGTGACAGCATAGTTATCCTCCTCATTATATAAGCCTTCATATGCACTTAGCGCCCATGTCCCGGGCGCTTGTGCAAAGTATCCTATCCCTATTTCTTGTCTGTCCCTTTTTCTTGTCTATCTCTTTTTCTTATCTATTCCTTTTCCTCGTCTATCTCTTACCTTATCCGTCCCTGCTTATCAGTCAGCCTGCAGCTCCTTCTTGTAGAGAAGCTTGCCTGCGTAGATAGAGCCAAACACAGCCACCAGGATTACCACATAGGATGGATTACCTGGTATAAAGCTTAAGAAGCCCAGCTTCATAAGCCAGTTCATGCCAATGGCGATGATGGCTGCCACCACGCCAAGTTTGGGACGTGTTGCGGCAAACTGTCCGAATACAGCGCCGAAAAGCGCGGGAAGCAGGAAATTAAGGGCTTCCTTCACAGGCGCAGGGAGAATGTTCAGGATAACGCTGCCCGCAACAGCCCCCACGGTAAGAATCACCACATTGACAAGTATGGACGTTGCAATACCGATGGTGGAAATAATGGAGCCTTCCTCCGTACCCATCTCCACTCCGGCCGCCTCCTGAGCCACGGAAGAACACGGCACACGCATGTTGGAGGTATTGCCCGAAAGGAAGGTCAGGTAGGTACCCGGAATGCCCAGAATCGGGAAATAGGAAATGGGCTCAACAATGTAAAATGCTCCGCTTACGCTGATCTGCATCAGGGTGCCGGCGATAATGGCGGACACCGGAGGCATATAGCCCCGGAAGGCCATCACAAGAGCCGGAAGGAATCCTGCGAAAATGCCCAGCAGCAGTGTAATCTTTCCCCATTTCACGATTCCGGGGATATATGTACCAGAATAATAATCGTTTTTCATCTTCTAACCCTCCTTAGATTACGCTGACAGCATATCCGATGAACATGCCGCTGAACATGGCAATTGCAAATGCCCACTCCCTGAGCCAAGCGATATCCCTGGCCCTTGACAGCTTCACCAGTACCATCATGATAACACAGCCAGCTATGGTAGCGATTGCCGGTGCGTTGGTGAAGGTAAGGGAACCCTCTGCCGTAAAGAAGTTGCCGGAAGCCAGGTTGGCAAACGCACCCAGCATGGCGCCTGCGGAAATGATGGGAACCATCTTGGCATTGCCCTTTGACATTAAGTGGTTAACCTTGTCCATCTTATCGCAGAACAGGAAGGTAAAAATCAGCCAGCCCAGCGAACCGCACACCATGGTCCATACGCCGCAGGCAAATGCCATGGTATCCATGGTCTGAAGTGTCTTTCCCATGGCCTGGGCGCCGAATCCGGCCGCCATGGCCTCATAGTTAACAGAACCGATAAATGACAGACGCATCCACGCCACCGGCGCACCCATGGTAACCAGCAGGGATATCATGGTGACCAGGATTACTACGGACGGGCCAATGGATGATATCACGCTGCTCTTGATTGCCTTATGTACCTGGTCCGTGGTGAGGGCCGACTCGCTGGCTGCCTTTATAGACCTTTTCATAAACAGAATTGACTGAAATACTACCACCGCTACTGCCAAAGCCGCTGCTGCCCACATCAGAGGGCTGTTGGCATAATCCAAATAATTAACACTTTCGTTCATTCTGACCTCCTTGGTTATTCCCCTTTCCAAAAGCTGCAGTCTTTTGGATTTTCTAGTTTCGGTCATGTCTATAACATGTCCTTATATTTATATTTACTACATTTTATCGGTATTGTCAAGGGTTTTTGTTGAATATTTGTTTGGGTGATGGGATGGGATTTGGCATAGGTAGTGCAGAATATCTTAAAGGGCGGGGCGGGTGTTGGCTGCGGGCAGCTATCTGCACGGGCAGGAAGGAACAGTGTAAAAGCGCCGGTATTGTTACCGCAAAGGAATATTGCAGTAATAATACCGGCGCTTTACATCAACCGATTCATCTGTCTAATGCTTATTCTGTTTTCCCTTCATACCGCTTCCGGTAATAATCCATGGTCCGGTAGTCAATCACATCCTTCATCTGTTGGGAAAACCCGTCCATTTCCACCGCCTCATATAACTGCGGATTCAGAGCCAGTACATAGCCCTCTTTACGCACAAAAAAACCTTTTCCGGACTGCAGCAAAAAGCGGACCGGGTTTTTTAAGGCTTCTCTGGTACAGCGTTTCTTATCCCATGTACGGAAGTCACTTGTACTCTTATCTTTCGCTAAATCCTTCCAGTTATTTGCCGTATAATAAAACTCCTTATGGCCCCGGTATATATCATCCTCATCAATCTGAGTTTTGACATTGCCATTGTTATAAAATGCCAAAAGGACCGGCATCTTATAGGACTTGGTCATTTGCGTGGTCTCCAGCATCTCCAGAAAATCGTTGCCAATACTATTAAATATGGCACGGTTTCTGTCTCCCAGCTCACCCAGGCTATCCAAATACCTCAGATAATGCTTAAACGGACTGTTCTGCAAACCATTACATATCTGGAGTATTTCTTCCTCCATATAGGTAAACAAATCCATACGGGCCGGCACTCTGCCGCCCAGCATCTCCTTAATACGGAAGTATTCACCGCGGACCCGATCTTCCTTTTTCGCCCTCTTCTTTGCCATCTCATGGAATAAATCAATCAGACGCAGGTCGAAATCAACCAGACAGTCATCCGGATACTCAAAATCCTGCTGCTGCATTCTTCCGGCTTCCGCACTTGAATAACTTCTTCCGCTTAAAAAGAACGGTGCCGAGCCTGCTTTTTCATAATTACCGATAAAATCCAGTACATTCAGGTATTCCTTATACCAGCTTTTACGCAGCCCCCGCCCAAGCTGCTGGAGAAATACCACCGGGGATTCTGTGGGCCTCAAAAACATAACCATATCAATTTCGCTGATATCTAACCCTTCATTGAACATATCCACAGAAAATATAACCTTTAACTCACCACACTTAAGCTTCTCTATTGCTTCACTTCTCTCAACAGCATACTCGCCGTCTGAATCGCTGTATACAGCTGCCGCCGGAATATTGCGACGGCAGAATTCCTTTGCCATCTGCTCCGCATGTCTGCGTGAACAGCAAAATCCCAACGCCCTTTTTGAGCGGTATTTCATATAGTATTTATAAATCAGTTCGTACTGCCTGCCCTTTATGAATTCCTTTGTCAGTTCTTCCTCATCGTATTTTCCTTTTACAATGCGTATCTTGGAATAGTCCACTGTCTCGTCCAGAATTCCATAATAATGAAATGGTACCAGCATACCTTTGTTAATAGCATCCTTCAGGCCAATCTCATAAGGTACGTTATAATCGCATAGCGCGTATATATTTCTTCCATCCATTCTCTCCGGTGTAGCTGTCAGCCCTAACAGGAACCGGGGCTTAAAATATTCCATGATTTTTTTATACTGGTCTGTAACAGCATGATGGAATTCGTCAATAACAATATAATCAAAATAATCCCTGGCAAAGTATGATTCGTTGAGATAATCTGTTTTACCCAAACTGGAAACAGAAGCGAAAATCACGGATTTATCCCTTGTTTTCTCTTTACCATAAAAAAAGCCATAATCATCGGAATGTCTCACATTCCTGAAGCTTTCTGCTGCCTGCTTCAGTATTTCTTCCCGGTGGGCCACAAACAGGACTCTTTCATAAGGCTGAGAATCAAACGCAGCCAGATATGTTTTTCCAATACCTGTGGCGGCGCAGATCAATGCCTTCTCCGATCCTTCCAATCGGCTGTTTTTCAGAGCGTACAGAGCTTCTATCTGTGCTCCTCTTGGCTGAAATACCACTTCCCCGTCCGTCTCGTCGTCAAGGCTGTCATACCGTTCCATATCCCGGATAACCGCCGGTCTTTTCCACTCTTTGGAATATTGTTTCAGAACCTCATCATTTATGACGATGGAGTGGTTATAAAACAGATCCTCAAAAGTGCCGCAAAACTGATGAAAATTCCGGCTGTCCCGCCTGTCATCAAAATGATAGTTCCATTCTATACCGGATGTGAGGGCGCTGCGTGATACATTGGATGAACCAATGTATATTTCCCCTAAATCCTTTCTTCGGAATATGTAGGCTTTAGGGTGAAACGACCGTCCCTTTTCGTTGTAAAACCGAAGGTCCACCCGGTCTCCCAGCCGGTCCTTTATTAGACACAATGCCCCCGGCTGTGTAATTCCCAGATAATTTCCGGTCAGGATTCTGATTTTCACTCCGCGATTCAGCGCCTGCTCCAAATCATCCAGAATCATACGCACTCCGGACTCCATGAGAAACGACACAATCATATCAATCCGCTCAGCCTTTAGCATGCTGAGCTCCAGCTGGTATAACAGAAATCTTTTTTTATCCCTGCCCCCGGTAATGACCTCACAGGGCCCGATTTCCTTTTGAAACCGCCTCAACGATTCTATTTTTTCCTCAATATCATGTTCAGCCATTTTTCTTCTGCTCTCCCCGGACGGACATCACTCGTTACCCACATTTCCAATATGTCAAATAAATTTACATCTTTTAACAGCTTATCCATCTTTTCTTCCGTCATATCCGTAAAATAACGGCCATTGCGCTCACCCTCAGCTGTACCATACTTGAAGGATGTATACAGTATTCCATGTGATGTCAAAGCACGGGCCATTTTGATAAACACATCCTCCAGTTCTCTATAAGCCAGATGCAGGATGGAAGAACATGCCCAGATTCCATCATAGGCTTCCTTTTCATCTAAATCCTGAAAATACATCAGCCTCACTTCAATTCCTGTATATTCAGACGCTATCCTGACCAGTTCTTCCGAACCATCCGCGGCATCCGTCTCAAATCCCCTGTCCAGGAAATACTTCGTATCTCTGCCGGAGCCGCACCCGAAATCCAGGATTCTGGCTCCCGGCTTCAGATACACCAGGAAACGCTCCTGCATCTCCTTAAACTCCACATCCCTTGTGCTGTCAGAAAATTCTTTTGCATGTTGGTTGTAATATTGTAATGAATCATTCATGAATACAAATGCTTCCTTTCCTAAATAATCCGGCCGCTGTCCTCTATTTACATGACTACTGTCAATCATATCATTTTTTGACATCACAGGCAATTAAAACTAATTTCTCAGTTCCCAATGTTTTATTCACCGATTCCCTCCAGCCCTAATAGACTATAATATACCAAATCATATAAGGAGCATATTGATGAAAAAAGCAATTAGCATTCTTCTGGCAGCAGCTATGGGCGCCGCTGCCCTAACCGGCTGTTCAAAATCATCCGGCAGTTCATCCTCAGGCAACACCCCGCTGGTCCTCAACGAGGTAGCCCATTCCATCTTCTACGCCCCCCAATACGCGGCCATTGAGCTGGGCTATTTTGAGGATGAAGGCATCGACCTGACCCTTGTCAACGGTGCGGGAGCCGACAAGGTCATGACTGCCCTGATATCCGGTGACGCCCAAATTGGCTTCATGGGCTCCGAAGCCAGCATCTACGTATACCAGGAAGGTTCACAGGACTATGCGGTGAACTTTGCCCAGCTGACCCAGCGCGCAGGCAACTTCCTGGTAGGCCGCCAGCCCGAGGACAATTTTAAGTGGGAAAGCCTGAAAGGCAAGAAGGTTCTCGGCGGACGCGCAGGCGGCATGCCTCAGATGGTCTTTGAGTATATCTTAAAGAAGCACGGCATGGA
>ERZ781275.1783-NODE-1783-length-11941-cov-3.648578_pt1 | contig 11941 bp, 10 predicted proteins | sample MGYA00375853_ERZ781275 | MGnify/ENA primary metagenome ERZ781275 (study PRJEB29790, sample SAMN03653691) | human gut metagenome | host: Homo sapiens | place: USA: Dallas, Texas | collected 2012-07-23 | study: EMG produced TPA metagenomics assembly of the Gut...
TAACCGCGCGTCCGGTCGAAATGATGAGCCCGGATTTGCGCGTGGCCGGTATCAGCGATGGCCTGCCGGTCCTGCCGGATACCCGGTACGTCGTTAGCTGCAATCCGCAGACGGTGGGCGAACTACCGCAGGCGATTTTTCAATCACTGAGCCAGGAGAGCGATCCCTGGCGCGCCGGGCCGGCACTTACTCCGGAAGAGGGAGGAAGCACCTTCATTTTGTGAGGTTATTTTGCTAACAAAGATCACAAAAACTGGTAACAGAATGTAAGTGCCCAAAAAGAGCCTCAAGGGTGGGTTTCCCGTCTGGTGGCTCTTTTTTTTGCACTATTATTGATGTTTTGAATCTTTTTTTTATTTCTTTGCAAGAAAATCAGCATATTGGCGTGACCTGGCGCTCACCTTGCCGACTTTTCCCAGCACTTTCAACACTTCCTGCTAATGTTAAAAAACCGGATGGATTGTTGCCGATTTCCTGGGGTAATTAACAAAACCGTGTCGCAGATCAAGAAAATACCCCTCTTTGGGGGGAGGAATCGAGGCTAAATCCTGTCAAAATAGCAGGGATTTTTGATTTACGACGGAAACGGACACGATTCAACAACACTAAAACCGAACAGTATGCAAGGTTATTTCGCATAAAAGGGCATTTAATGTTAATGAAAAGATTCCAATGTAAATTAATGTTATGAAAACTTTTGTTAAAGTTGACAAAAGGTTAAAGAAAGGGGTAAAAAGCCACGGCATCTGGGCTTCTCACATCTTCCAGGGACGCTTTTTTGCACGGTTATTTTTTATTCCTCCCGTGAAACGCTGTGGCGTTCATCTGCCAGTAAGAGCAGAGGGTTTTGGCGCTACACTTTTTTGGTTAAGCAATGCGTATGTCAACATCCACTGAAGTCATCGCTCATCACTGGGCATTCGCTATATTTCTCATCATCGCTATCGGCCTGTGCTGCCTGATGCTCGTCGGCGGCTGGTACCTTGGCGGTCGCGCGCGCGCGCGTAGCAAAAACACGCCGTTTGAATCGGGGATCGACTCCGTCGGTTCGGCCCGCTTACGTCTTTCTGCGAAGTTTTATCTGGTTGCCATGTTCTTCGTTATCTTCGACGTGGAAGCCCTGTATCTCTACGCATGGTCGACCTCCATCCGCGAGAGCGGTTGGGTCGGCTTTGTGGAAGCCGCAATTTTCATTTTAGTGCTACTGGCTGGTCTGGTTTATCTCGCTCGCATCGGCGCACTGGACTGGACGCCTGCGCGTTCCCGTCGCACGCTGGTTAACCCGGAAACAGACAGTCCCACTAACCGTCATATGCAGTAAAAGCGAGGCAATAAGATGGATTATACGCTCACCCGCATAGATCCTAACGGTGAGAACGACCGTTACCCCCTGCAGAAACAGGAGATCGTTACCGACCCCCTGGAGCAGGAAGTCAACAAAAGCGTGTATATGGGGAAACTCGAACACGCGCTGCATGACATGGTGAACTGGGGCCGTAAGAACTCAATTTGGCCGTATAACTTCGGCCTTTCTTGCTGTTATGTGGAAATGGTGACGTCATTCACTGCGGTGCATGACGTTGCGCGCTTTGGGGCCGAAGTTCTGCGCGCCTCTCCGCGTCAGGCGGACCTGATGGTGGTCGCCGGAACCTGCTTCACCAAAATGGCGCCGGTGATTCAGCGTCTCTATGATCAGATGCTGGAGCCGAAGTGGGTGATTTCCATGGGCGCCTGCGCGAACTCCGGCGGCATGTACGACATCTATTCCGTCGTCCAGGGCGTGGATAAATTCATCCCGGTCGATGTGTACATCCCGGGCTGCCCGCCGCGTCCGGAGGCCTATATGCAGGCGCTGATGCTGCTGCAGGAGTCCATTGGTAAAGAACGTCGTCCGCTCTCATGGGTGGTTGGCGATCAGGGCGTCTATCGCGCCAATATGCAGTCGGAACGCGAGCGTAAACGCGGCGAACGTATTGCAGTGACCAATCTGCGGACGCCGGACGAGATTTAATTTGCGCCTGCGGGCGGGAGAAACACTTCGCAAATCAATCTACAACAGCGCGAAGTCTCGCCCGGCAGTCACCACGGACCTTTTGCAATGGTGAACAATATGACTGACTTAACTGCGCAAGAAGCCACATGGCAGACCCGCGATCACCCTGATGACCCGGTGATCGGCGAACTGCGCAACCGCTTTGGGCCGGATGCCTTTACCGTTCAGCCAACCCGCACCGGCGTACCGGTGGTATGGGTCAAGCGCGAGCAGCTGCTTGAGGTGGGTGATTTCCTGAAGAAATTGCCGAAGCCTTACGTGATGCTGTTTGACCTGCACGGTATGGACGAACGTCTGCGCACGCACCGCGATGGCCTGCCCGCCGCGGATTTTTCCGTTTTCTATCACCTGATTTCCATCGACCGCAACCGCGACATCATGCTCAAGGTGGCGCTGTCTGAAAACGATCTGCATCTGCCAACCTTCACCAAACTGTTCCCCAACGCCAACTGGTATGAACGTGAAACCTGGGAAATGTTTGGTATTACCTTCGATGGCCACCCAAATCTGCGTCGCATCATGATGCCGCCGACCTGGGAAGGCCACCCGCTGCGTAAAGACTACCCGGCGCGCGCCACCGAATTCGATCCGTTTGAGCTGACCAAAGCCAAACAGGATCTGGAGATGGAAGCGCTGACTTTCAAACCGGAAGAGTGGGGCATGAAACGCGGCACCGACAACGAGGACTTCATGTTCCTCAACCTCGGTCCGAACCACCCGTCCGCGCACGGTGCCTTCCGCATTATTCTGCAGCTGGATGGCGAAGAGATCGTCGACTGCGTGCCGGATATCGGTTACCACCACCGCGGCGCCGAGAAGATGGGCGAGCGCCAGTCCTGGCACAGCTACATCCCGTACACCGACCGTATCGAATACCTTGGCGGCTGCGTCAACGAGATGCCGTACGTGCTGGCCGTAGAAAAACTGGCCGGGATCACCGTGCCGGATCGCGTCAACGTGATCCGCGTGATGCTCTCCGAACTGTTCCGCATCAACAGCCACCTGCTGTATATCTCAACCTTTATTCAGGACGTCGGCGCGATGACGCCGGTCTTCTTCGCCTTTACCGATCGGCAGAAAATCTACGATCTGGTGGAAGCGATCACCGGTTTCCGTATGCACCCGGCGTGGTTCCGCATCGGCGGCGTCGCGCACGATCTGCCGCGCGGCTGGGATCGTCTGCTGCGTGAGTTCCTCGAGTGGATGCCGAAGCGTCTGGACTCCTATGAAAAAGCCGCCCTGCGCAACACCATTCTGAAGGGCCGTTCCGTCGGCGTGGCAGCCTATACCGCCAAAGAGGCGCTGGAGTGGGGCACCACCGGCGCAGGCCTGCGCGCCACCGGTATCGGCTTCGACGTGCGTAAATGGCGTCCTTATTCTGGCTACGAAAATTTCGACTTCGAAGTCCCGACCGGCGGTGGCGTTTCTGACTGCTACACCCGCGTGATGCTGAAAGTCGAAGAGCTGCGCCAGAGCCTGCGCATTCTTCAGCAGTGCCTCGACAATATGCCGGAAGGGCCGTTCAAAGCGGATCACCCGCTGACCACGCCGCCGCCGAAAGAGCGCACGCTGCAGCATATCGAAACCCTGATCACCCACTTCCTGCAGGTATCGTGGGGCCCGGTCATGCCGGCCAACGAATCCTTCCAGATGATTGAGGCGACCAAGGGGATTAACAGTTACTACCTGACCAGCGACGGCAGCACCATGAGCTACCGTACCCGCGTCCGCACGCCGAGCTTTGCGCACCTGCAGCAGATCCCGTCGGCGATCCGCGGCAGCCTGGTATCCGACCTGATCGTCTATCTGGGTAGTATCGATTTTGTTATGTCAGACGTGGACCGCTAATTATGCACGAGAATCAACAACCACAAACCGAGGCTTTTGAGCTGAGTGCGGCAGAGCGTGAGGCTATTGAGCACGAGAAGCACCACTACGAAGACCCGCGTGCGGCGTCCATCGAAGCGCTGAAAATCGTTCAGAAACAGCGCGGCTGGGTGCCGGATGGCGCGATCTACGCCATTGCCGATGTGCTGGGCATCCCGGCCAGCGACGTCGAAGGCGTGGCGACGTTCTATAGCCAAATTTTCCGCCAGCCGGTTGGCCGTCACGTGATCCGCTACTGCGACAGCGTGGTGTGTCACATTACCGGCTATCAGGGGATTCAGGCCGCCATCGAGAAGAAGCTGAACATCAAGCCAGGGCAGACCACCTTTGATGGCCGCTTTACCCTGCTGCCGACCTGCTGCCTGGGCAACTGCGACAAGGGACCGACCATGATGATTGATGAGGACACTCACAGCCATCTGACGCCGGAGGCAATTCCTGACCTGCTGGAGCAGTACAAATGAAAACCGTAATTCGTACTGCGGAAACGCATCCGCTCACCTGGCGCCTGCGCGACGACAAGCAGCAGGTCTGGCTGGACGAGTATCGCAGCAAAAATGGCTATGAAGGGGCGCGAAAAGCGCTGACCGGCATGGCCCCGGATGAGATTGTCACGGCGGTAAAAGATGCTGGCCTGAAAGGGCGCGGCGGCGCGGGCTTCTCCACCGGTCTGAAGTGGAGCCTGATGCCGAAAGACGAATCCATGAACATCCGTTACCTGCTGTGTAACGCCGATGAGATGGAGCCGGGCACCTATAAAGACCGCCTGCTGATGGAGCAGCTCCCGCACCTGCTGGTGGAAGGCATGCTGATCTCCGCCTTTGCGCTGAAGGCTTATCGCGGCTACATCTTCCTGCGCGGAGAGTATATCGAAGCGGCCCAGCATCTGCGCCGCGCGATTGCCGAAGCCACCGAGGCGGGCCTGCTGGGGAAAAATATCCTCGGCACTGGTTTTGACTTCGAGCTGTTTGTCCACACCGGGGCAGGACGCTATATCTGCGGCGAAGAGACGGCGCTGATCAACTCCCTGGAAGGCCGCCGCGCTAACCCGCGCTCCAAGCCGCCGTTCCCGGCGAGCTCCGGCGTGTGGGGTAAGCCGACCTGCGTCAACAACGTGGAAACCCTGTGCAACGTGCCGGCGATTCTGGCTAACGGCGTCGAGTGGTACCAGAACATCTCCACCAGTAAAGATGCCGGCACCAAGCTGATGGGCTTCTCCGGCCGCGTGAAGAACCCGGGCGTCTGGGAGCTGCCGTTCGGCACCACGGCCCGCGAGATCCTTGAAGATTACGCCGGCGGTATGCGCGATGGCCTGAAGTTTAAAGCCTGGCAGCCGGGTGGGGCAGGGACCGACTTCCTCACCGAAGCGCACCTCGATCTGCCGATGGAGTTCGAAAGCATTGGTAAAGCGGGCAGCCGTCTGGGCACCTCGCTGGCGATGGCCGTTGACCACGAGATCAACATGGTCTCGCTGGTGCGCAACCTCGAAGAGTTCTTTGCCCGCGAGTCCTGTGGCTGGTGTACGCCGTGCCGCGATGGTCTGCCGTGGAGCGTGAAGATCCTGCGCGCCCTGGAGCGCGGCGAAGGTCAGCCTGGCGATATCGAAACGCTTGAGCAACTGTGTCGATTCCTGGGCCCAGGGAAAACCTTCTGCGCGCACGCGCCGGGCGCGGTTGAGCCGCTGCAGAGCGCGATTAAATATTTCCGCGAAGAATTCGAGGCTGGCATTAAGCAGCAGTTCAGCAATACCCATGCAATCAACGGGATTCAGCCGAACCTGCTTAAGACGCGCTGGTAATCTAAAGGTTTTTTTATTTTTGGAAGCACGCTAATGGCTACGATTCATGTAGACGGCAAAGAATACGAGGTCAACGGAGCGGACAACCTGCTGGAGGCTTGTCTCTCTCTTGGGCTTGATATTCCCTACTTTTGCTGGCATCCGGCGCTAGGGAGCGTCGGTGCTTGCCGCCAGTGTGCGGTGAAGCAATATCAGAACGCGGAAGACACGCGTGGTCGCCTGGTGATGTCCTGTATGACTCCGGCATCCGACGGCACCTTTATTTCTATCGACGACGGCGAAGCGAAGCAGTTCCGCGAAAGCGTGGTGGAGTGGCTGATGACCAACCACCCGCACGACTGCCCGGTCTGCGAAGAGGGCGGCAACTGCCACCTGCAGGATATGACGGTGATGACCGGCCATAGCTTCCGCCGCTATCGTTTTACCAAGCGTACCCACCGCAACCAGGATCTGGGGCCGTTTATTTCTCACGAAATGAACCGCTGCATCGCCTGCTACCGCTGCGTGCGCTACTACAAAGATTATGCCGACGGCACCGATCTGGGCGTCTATGGCGCCCACGACAACGTCTACTTCGGCCGCCCGGAAGATGGCACCCTGGAGAGCGAATTCTCCGGCAACCTGGTGGAAGTCTGCCCGACCGGTGTCTTCACCGATAAAACGCACTCCGAGCGTTATAACCGTAAGTGGGACATGCAGTTTGCGCCGAGCATCTGCCAGCAGTGTTCCATTGGCTGCAACATCAGCCCGGGCGAACGCTATGGCGAGCTGCGTCGTATCGAAAACCGCTATAACGGGACCGTTAACCGCTACTTCCTCTGCGACCGCGGTCGTTTCGGCTATGGCTACGTGAACCTGAAAGACCGTCCGCGTCAGCCGGTTCAGCGCCGCGGCGACGATCTGATTACCCTCAACGCCGAGCAGGCGATGCAGGGCGCGGCGGATATTCTGCGCCAGTCGAAGAAAGTGATCGGCATCGGCTCCCCGCGCGCCAGCATTGAAAGCAACTTCGCGCTGCGCGAGCTGGTGGGCGCCGACAACTTCTATACCGGCATCGCCAAAGGCGAACAAGCGCGCCTACAGATGATGCTGAAAGTGCTGCGCGAAGGTGGGATCCACACCCCAAGCCTGCGCGATATCGAATCCTACGACGCGGTACTGGTGCTGGGCGAAGACATTACCCAGACCGGCGCGCGCGTCGCGCTGGCGGTGCGTCAGGCGGTGAAAGGGAAAGCACGCGAAATGGCGGCGGCACAGAAAGTGGCCGACTGGCAGATTGCGGCGATCCTCAACATCGGCCAGCGCGCCAAGCACCCGCTATTCGTCACCAACATCGATGACACCCGCCTGGATGATATCGCCGCGTGGACCTACCGCGCGCCGGTAGAAGATCAGGCGCGTCTCGGCTTCGCCATCGCCCATGCGCTGGACGACAGCGCGCCGGCGGTTGACGGCCTGAGCCGCGAACTGCAGGGTAAAGTCGATGTCATCGTCCAGGCGCTGGCCGGGGCGAAAAAACCACTGATTATTTCCGGGACCAACGCCGGCAGCATGGAGATCATCCAGGCCGCTGCTAACGTGGCGAAAGCCCTGAAAGGCCGTGGCGCCGACGTCGGCGTGACCATGGTTGCCCGCGCGGTGAACAGCGTCGGTCTGGGTATGATCGGCGGCGGCTCGCTCGAGGAGGCGCTCGACGAACTGGAAAGCGGCGCCGCAGACGCAGTTATCGTGCTGGAAAACGACCTTCACCGTCATGCTTCCGCCGCCCGCGTCGACGCAGCGCTCTCCAAAGCGCCGCTGGTGATGGTGGTTGACCATCAGCGCACGGCGATTATGGACAAAGCGCACCTGGTGCTCTCCGCAGCAAGCTTTGCGGAAAGCGACGGTACCGTGGTGAACAACGAAGGCCGCGCCCAGCGTTTCTTCCAGGTCTACGACCCGGCCTACTACGACGCGAAAACCGTGATGCTGGAAAGCTGGCGCTGGCTGCATTCTCTGCACAGCACCGTTAACAACCGTCAGGTTGACTGGACGCAGCTGGACCACGTTATCGATGCCGCGATTGCCGCACTGCCGCAGCTGGCGGGCATAAAAGATGCCGCGCCGGATGCGACCTTCCGCATTCGTGGGCAGAAACTGGCGCGTGAACCGCACCGCTACAGCGGCCGCACGGCGATGCGCGCTAACATCAGCGTCCACGAGCCGCGTCAGCCGCAGGATAAAGACACGATGTTCGCCTTCTCCATGGAAGGGAACAACCAGCCGTCTGCCCCGCGTTCGCAGATCCCGTTCGCCTGGGCGCCGGGCTGGAACTCCCCGCAGGCATGGAACAAGTTCCAGGATGAAGTGGGCGGGAAACTGCGCCATGGCGATCCGGGCGTCCGCCTGTTTGAAGCTTCCGCCAGCGGGCTGGAATACTTCACGGCGGTGCCGGCCAGCTTCCAGGCGGAAGAGGGGAAATGGCGTATCGCACCTTATTATCACCTGTTTGGCAGCGATGAGTTGTCACAGCGCGCGCCGGTGTTCCAGAGCCGGATGCCTGAGCCGTACATCAAGCTGAACCCGGCGGATGCCGCGAAGCTTGGCGTCAACGCCGGGGCGATGCTCTCCTTTAGCGTGGAAGGCCAGACCCTGCGTCTGCCGCTGGTTATCTCTGAAGGTCTGACCGCAGGACAGGTTGGCTTACCGATGGGCATGCCGGGCATTGCGCCGGTACTGACCGGATCGCGTATCGATTCACTGCAGGAGGCGAAAGCATGAGCTGGTTAACGCCGGATCTTATCGACATTCTGTTAAGCATCCTGAAGGCCGTGGTCATTCTGCTGGTGGTGGTCACCTGCGGCGCGTTCATGAGCTTCGGCGAGCGTCGTCTGCTCGGTCTGTTCCAGAACCGCTACGGGCCAAACCGGGTGGGCTGGGGCGGTTCGCTGCAGCTGGTCGCCGACATGATCAAGATGTTCTTTAAAGAGGACTGGATCCCGCGCTTTTCCGATCGCGTGATCTTTACTCTGGCGCCGGTTATCGCCTTTACCTCGCTGCTGCTGGCCTTCGCTATCGTACCGGTCAGCCCGACGTGGGTGGTGGCTGACCTGAATATCGGGATCCTGTTCTTCCTGATGATGGCAGGCCTGGCGGTTTACGCGGTGCTGTTCGCCGGTTGGTCGAGCAACAACAAATACTCCCTGCTGGGGGCGATGCGTGCTTCCGCGCAGACCCTAAGCTACGAAGTGTTCCTCGGCCTCTCCCTGATGGGCGTGGTGGCGCAGGCGGGGTCATTCAATATGACCGATATCGTCAACAACCAGGCGCATCTGTGGAACGTTATCCCGCAGTTCTTCGGCTTCGTGACGTTCGCCATCGCCGGCGTGGCGGTGTGTCACCGTCACCCGTTCGACCAGCCGGAAGCGGAGCAGGAGCTGGCCGATGGTTACCACATTGAATACTCCGGCATGAAGTTCGGTCTGTTCTTCGTGGGTGAATACATCGGTATCGTCACCGTTTCAGCGCTGATCGTCACGCTGTTCTTCGGCGGCTGGAATGGCCCGTGGTTACCTCCTTTCATCTGGTTCGCGCTGAAAACCGCGTTCTTCATGATGATGTTCATTTTGATCCGCGCATCATTACCGCGTCCGCGCTATGACCAGGTAATGTCCTTTGGCTGGAAGGTATGCCTGCCATTAACGCTGGTCAACTTGTTGGTAACGGCGGCTGTCATTCTCTGGCAGGCGCAATAAGGGGTGAATTGAACATGACCTTAAAAGAATTATTGGTGGGGTTCGGCACCCAGGTCCGGAGTATCTGGATGATTGGCCTGCATGCCTTCGCCAAACGTGAAACCCGGATGTACCCGGAAGAGCCGGTCTATTTGCCGCCGCGTTATCGCGGCCGCATCGTGCTGACGCGCGATCCGGACGGTGCAGAGCGCTGCGTCGCCTGTAACCTGTGTGCGGTAGCCTGCCCGGTGGGCTGTATTTCGCTGCAGAAAGCAGAGACGGTAGACGGCCGCTGGTACCCTGAGTTCTTCCGCATCAACTTCTCACGCTGCATCTTCTGCGGTCTGTGCGAAGAAGCGTGCCCGACCACGGCGATCCAGTTGACCCCTGACTTCGAGCTGGGTGAATACAAACGTCAGGATCTGGTGTACGAAAAAGAGGATCTGCTGATTTCCGGTCCGGGCAAATACCCGGAATATAACTTCTACCGGATGGCGGGTATGGCAATCGACGGCAAAGATAAGGGCGAAGCGGAAAACGAAGCTAAGCCGATCGACGTCAAGAGCCTGTTACCGTAAGGAGAGGGCAATGGAATTCGCTTTTTATATCTGTGGCCTGATCGCCATCCTCTCAACCTTGCGGGTCGTCACCCACACCAATCCGGTGCATGCGTTGCTGTACCTGATCATTTCGCTGTTAGCGATTGCCGGGGTGTTCTTCTCGCTGGGCGCGTACTTCGCCGGGGCGCTGGAGATTATCGTCTACGCTGGGGCCATTATGGTGCTGTTCGTCTTCGTGGTGATGATGCTCAACCTGGGCGGCAGCGAAATCGAACAGGAACGCAAATGGCTGCAGCCGGGGATCTGGATTGGCCCGGCCATCCTCTCCGCAGTGCTGCTGGTGGTTATCGTTTACGCCATTCTGGGGATTAACGACCAGGGTATCGACGGCGCGGCAATCAACGCTAAAGAAGTGGGTATTGCGCTGTTTGGGCCGTACGTCCTGGCGGTGGAGCTGGCCTCCATGCTGCTGCTGGCGGGCCTGGTGGTCGCCTTCCACATCGGTCGCGAAGAGCGCGCCGGCGAGGTGCTGAGCAACCGCGTGAACGACAGCGACAAAAGAAAAACGGAGGAACACGCATGATCCCCTTAACACATGGACTGATCCTCGCGGCCATCCTGTTTGTGCTTGGTCTGACGGGGCTGGTGATCCGCCGCAATCTGCTGTTTATGTTGATCAGCCTGGAAATCATGATTAACGCCGCCGCGCTGGCCTTTGTGGTGGCGGGCAGCTACTGGGGCCAGGCAGATGGTCAGATTATGTATATCCTCGCCATCAGCCTTGCGGCTGCGGAAGCGAGTATCGGTCTGGCGCTGCTGCTGCAGCTCCATCGTCGCCGCCAGAACCTGAACATCGATTCAGTAAGTGAGTTGCGTGGATGAACATGCTTGCCTTAACCATTCTTTTGCCATTGATTGGCTTTGTGCTGCTGGCCTTCTCCCGCGGGCGCTGGTCGGAAAACCTTTCCGCCACCGTTGGCATGGGCTCGGTAGGCCTGGCGGCGCTGGTCACCGCCTATGTCGGCGTCGACTTTTTCGCTAACGGCAAACAGGCGGTCAGCGTGCCGCTGTGGACCTGGATGTCGGTAGGGGATTTCAACATCGGCTTCAACCTGGTGCTGGACGGCCTGTCGCTGACCATGCTCTCCGTGGTGACCGGCGTCGGCTTCCTGATCCACATGTTCGCCTCCTGGTATATGCGCGGTGAAGAGGGCTACTCCCGCTTCTTCGCCTACACCAACCTGTTTATCGCCAGCATGGTGGTTCTGGTACTGGCCGACAACCTGCTGCTGATGTACCTGGGTTGGGAAGGGGTGGGTCTTTGCTCTTACCTGCTGATCGGCTTCTACTACACCGATCCGAAGAACGGCGCCGCAGCGATGAAAGCGTTTGTGGTGACTCGCGTCGGCGACGTGTTCCTCGCCTTCGCGCTGTTCATCCTCTACAACGAACTGGGTACCCTCAACTTCCGCGAAATGGTTGAGCTGGCGCCGCAGCACTTTGCTAACGGCAGTACCACGCTGCAGTGGGCGACGCTGATGCTGCTCGGCGGCGCGGTCGGTAAATCCGCCCAGCTGCCGCTGCAAACGTGGCTTGCCGATGCGATGGCGGGTCCGACGCCGGTTTCCGCGCTGATCCACGCCGCGACCATGGTCACCGCCGGCGTCTACCTGATCGCCCGTACCCACGGTCTGTTCCTGATGACGCCGGAAGTGCTGCATCTGGTCGGGATCGTCGGGGCGGTTACCCTGGTGCTGGCGGGCTTCGCCGCGCTGGTGCAGACCGACATTAAACGCGTTCTCGCTTACTCCACCATGAGCCAGATTGGCTACATGTTCCTCGCGCTGGGCGTGCAGGCATGGGACGCGGCGATTTTCCATCTGATGACTCACGCGTTCTTTAAAGCGTTGCTGTTCCTGTCGTCTGGTTC
>ERZ781275.1787-NODE-1787-length-11906-cov-8.078559_pt1 | contig 11906 bp, 9 predicted proteins | sample MGYA00375853_ERZ781275 | MGnify/ENA primary metagenome ERZ781275 (study PRJEB29790, sample SAMN03653691) | human gut metagenome | host: Homo sapiens | place: USA: Dallas, Texas | collected 2012-07-23 | study: EMG produced TPA metagenomics assembly of the Gut...
ATATTTAACAATACAATATGTATTTACCGATCTAATTATTGTAAAGACTTATCGAAAACGCCAATAAGTTCTTCAACGGCTTGAGATTCGCTCATTTCACCGTCTAAGACAGCGGCTTCGACTTCGCCCATGCGACCTTGAATGACTATATTGTTAAAGAATAGGTTGTGCAAGTGTTCGTCAATCATATCGCGTACCCAACGAAGGGATTGTTCTTGACGGCGTTTTAAGAAGACTCCATTTTCTTTGCCTTGTTCAGTGAATTCTTGGATAACATCCCACAATTCATCGAGGCCATCCTTTGTGACGGCTGAACATGTATAGGCTTGAGTCTTCCATTTTTCCGTAGCTGGACGGATGTAATGCAACATCCGGTCATAATCGCTACGAGCAATGAGAGCTCGTTTGAGGTTATCCCCATCAGCCTTGTTGACCACAATAGCATCAGCAAGTTCCATAACGCCTTTTTTGATGCCTTGCAATTCATCGCCTGCCCCCGTTAAAACGATGAGCATGAAGAAGTCTACCATGGATCGCACGGTAACTTCGCTTTGCCCAACCCCAACGGTTTCAACGAGAATAATATCGTACCCAGCAGCCTCGCAAAGTAGCATAGTTTCTCTACTTTTACGAGCCACACCGCCTAGTGTACCACCAGCTGGCGATGGACGAATATAAGCCTCTGGGTGTTTCGTCAACGTTTCCATCCGCGTTTTATCGCCCAAAATACTGCCTTTTGTGACTTGGCTCGTAGGGTCTACAGCCAGTACGGCAACCTTGTAACCCGCTTCAATGAGCATGTTACCAAAGGCTTCAATAAACGTACTTTTACCGGCCCCAGGCACACCAGTAATACCGATGCGCAACGCCTTGCCCGTGCGAGGCAATACGGCTTGCAACACCTGTTGAGCTAGTTTGAAATGGTCCTTATTATTACTTTCTACTAATGTGATAGCCCGTGAAAGTATAACGCGGTCCCCCTGCTCGATACCGCGTACATAATCAGCGACAGTCAATTTCTTTCGCCGCTGTACGGGACGTACCGCTGGAGCCAGATGAGCAGAGCTGGATGAGAGGCCGTCATGCATTTCCTTGACGCCTTTCATTACGTGACACGCATAAGTGTCATCTTTCTTCGCTTCTTCTGGCACCCAGTCGGGACGATAGGTACTACCCTCGGTGCTTGCGTTTTTTACACCTAATTCAGGGGCCTTGCCTTCACCAGTGGTGAAAGTTGCATCCTGTGTATTGCGCAATTCATCCGGAGTAGGCCGTTTGTTATCAGTCATGAGACTCGTCTTGAACGTGACTAGTCAATGTTTCTAGTAATTTTTTCGCCGCTACTGGCAAAACTGTACCAGGGCCAAAGATAGCCACTGCGCCATGTTCGCGTAGGAATTCATAGTCCTGAGCAGGGATTACGCCGCCGATGGCAACTAAAATATCTCCACGGCCCCGCTTGTTGAGTTCCTCTACAAGTTGAGGCAATAATGTCTTATGCCCCGCCGCAAGAGAACTAAATCCGACAATATGAACGTCATTATCCACCGCATCTTGTGCTGTTTCTTCTGGAGTTTGGAACAAAGGTCCGATATCCACGTCAAAGCCCATGTCCGCGAAGGATGTAGCGATAACTTTGGCACCACGGTCATGACCGTCTTGGCCCATCTTCGCAATCATGATACGAGGACGACGACCTTCGAGTTCTTCAAAGTTATCCGCCATTTGGCGTACTTCTTTGATTACATCGTCATCTTCAAATTCGCTGGAGTATACACCGGAAATAGAGCGAATAACCGCTTTATGACGACCGCATACCTTTTCAACAGCAAAGGAAATTTCACCCAAGGATGCACGAGCACGAGCTGCTTCAAGTGCAAGAGCAAGTAAGTTGCCTTCACCCGATTCTGTAGCCTTTGTGATCGCTTCAAGACAGGATTGAACCTTTTCTTCATCCCGGTTAGCACGCAATTGTTCGAGACGACGAATTTGCGCTTCCCGTACAGCTGTGTTATCTACGTCGAGGATATCCAATGGATCTTCTTTATCTAGACGATATTTATTGATACCAATAATTGCTTCACGACCAGAGTCGATACGAGCTTGGCGACGTGCGGCAGCTTCTTCGATACGCATCTTAGGAAGCCCTGTATCGATCGCTTTCGCCATACCGCCAAGGGATTCGATTTCTTGAATATGACCCCAAGCGCGACGAATCAATTCGTCTGTCAATGCTTCTACATAATAGGAACCGCCCCATGGGTCGATAACCTTACATACCTTAGTTTCATCTTGGATGTAAAGCTGAGTATTACGCGCAATACGTGCAGAGAAGTCTGTAGGCAACGCAATGGCTTCATCAAGCGCATTGGTATGTAGAGATTGCGTATGACCTAACGCAGCACCCATCGCTTCCATACATGTACGAGCCACGTTGTTGAACGGATCTTGTTCTGTAAGAGACCAACCAGATGTTTGGCTATGTGTACGAAGTGCCATGGATTTAGGATTTTCAGAGCCGAAGCTATTGATAATCTTAGCCCACAACATACGAGCCGCACGCATTTTTGCCACTTCCATAAAGTAGTTTTTGCCGATTGCCCAGAAGAAGGACAAGCGTGGTGCGAACTGGTCAACATGAAGACCTGCATTAACACCGGTACGGATATATTCGAGACCATCGGCCAATGTGTAACCTAATTCGATATCCGCAGTAGCGCCCGCTTCTTGCATATGGTAACCAGAAATGGAGATACTGTTGAACTTAGGCATATACTGGGATGTATACGCAAAAATATCACCGATAATACGCATAGATGTAGCTGGAGGGTAAATATAGGTATTACGTACCATGAACTCTTTCAAGATATCATTTTGGATTGTACCAGCCATAACCTTTTTATCTACGCCTTGTTCTTCACCAGCCAAGATATAGAACGCCATTACTGGCAATACGGCGCCGTTCATTGTCATGGATACGGACATTTGATCAAGAGGGATACCGGAGAAAAGAATTTCCATGTCGAGGATGGAGTCTACCGCAACACCCGCTTTACCAACGTCACCTACTACACGAGGATGATCGGAGTCATAACCACGGTGAGTAGCAAGGTCAAAGGCGATAGACAAGCCTTTTTGGCCCGCTGCCAAGTTACGACGATAGAACGCATTGGATTCTTCCGCTGTGGAGAAACCAGCGTACTGACGTACTGTCCAAGGACGAGTAACATACATTGTGGAATAAGGTCCACGCAAGAATGGAGGTACACCAGCCATATAATCAAGGTGTGTCATCCCTTCATAATCCATCTCTGTATAGAGAGGTTTTAGTTGGATTTGCTCCATTGTTGTATTATATAAATCTTCAAAGCTTTTTCCTGTTTCTTTTTGAAGTTCAGCAAGCCATGCATCGCGAGATGTTGCTGTCTGAGATCCCAAGCCAAGAGAGGAGAAGTCTGGATTTTTAAACATGAGCTCACATCCCTTTCTTATCTTGTAACGTATTCAAGATTTCGTAACAATTTGCACGAACAGAAATGAAGTCGTCCACGCCAGCTTCACGGTATACAGGTTCTAAGTCCTTAGGAGGTGCCCCTGCTAAAATAACCGTTACATGCGGCATAGTTTCTTTCAATTCCTTAGCGAGTGGTGGTACCAATTCTGGATAGGTATCATCTGTAGAACAGATAACAACTACATCAGCACCACTTTCACGAGCAGCTTTCGCCGCATCAGCCGTTGTTTCATGGCCATCATTTTTGATAACTTCAAAAGCACCTACTTCGAAGAAGCCTGTGGAGAAGTCTGCACGAGGTTTATGTTGAGGGATTGGGCCCATATTAGCCAAGAATACCTTCACATTATCTTTCGTACGTTGTTTATAATTCTCAGTGCGCATGCGAAGTGCTTCAAACTGTTCAGTCCAGCGATGAGCTGCAATGGATTCAATCGTTTCGGAAGCAATATCGCCAGCATCTAAAGCCTTCCGGATTTGACGTATTGTTAATTTTTGTAATGCACCGAGTTCAATAAGGCCAATCAAAGCGCCTGGCTCTGTCGTACCTGCTTCTAGGGTAGCCTGTGCTTTCACAACCGCATCTGGCTCCGCACTCGCCAAGTACTCTTCGATTTGAGCAATCCGTTTTTGACGCAATGTTTCTTGATTTTCTGGTTTTGGATCAAGCAATTCTTCCGTCATGTTCGCATACATGTTGTTACCTACAGCCACATCTCTGCGGAATGCAAGGTTTTTGAAGCGTTCATCAAGAACTGCTTTAACTTGAGCTTGTGGATAGCCTTCTTTCAAAGCTGCTACGATACCACCTTTAGCCTCAATAGTTTGGAACTCAGCCCAAATCTTTTCGCATAATTCAGCTGCCAAGGTTTCCACATACCAAGAACCACCTACAGGGTCCACTGGTTGACGTAACTCGAACTCAGTTTGCAACATAACTTGGATGTTACGGGCAATACGACGAGAGAAATCGTCAGCTTTGCGAATTGGTTGATCGAATGGGGACACTTCAAGGCTATTCAACCCCCCTACAACGCCAGAGAATGCTTGTGTTGTATTGCGCAACAAGTTTACATATGGGTCGTATACAGTTTTTGTGAAAGCCGATGTTCTGCCGTGTACATGAACGGCACGGTCAGCTTCTTCTGCACCGAAGGCCTCCATAATGCGAGCCCAAAGCACGCGCAATGCACGTAATTTAGCAATTTCCATGAAGAAGTTTGCACCCAAGGAGAATGTAAACATCATGCTGTTAGCAATAGTGTGAATATCGATGTTACGTTGTGCTAATTGACGCACATAGCAAACTGCTGTTGCCAATGCATACGCAACCTCTTGCACATCGTTCGCGCCACCATTAGCGTATACATCACCAGATACGAGTACAGTTTTAAGCTCTGGAGCTTGCTCTTTAGCCCATACAACAGTATGTGCCATTTCATCAAAGGCTGTATCTAAAGACATATGCAATGTACCATCTTTAGCCCAAACACCAATAGGGTCTGCACCAACGAGACCTTTCAAGTCAGAGGTCTGTTTTTTAGAGCCTTTCACCGTAGCCGCTAACATACCGAGCAAGATAGCTGCAGAAGCACCTGTTTCAATGTATAAAGGGTTTTCCTTCAAATTAAAACGCTCAATCAATTGGCTACAATCATCCATAGTAGACAGAGATGTACCCCCGATACCAACAGCTGCGCCTACTTGCACATCTTGATCATGGCGTGTTGCTTCATCAAGGCGAATATTGTGAATGGTGCCACCTTTTACAATTTCGTATAAACTTGCATGGTTAGCATCCTTAGGAAAGGATTCGTCTACATATTGGGATACTCCCCAAGAGTCTTTAATATAACCACTTGCCTTTGTGCCACGTAGGAACTCACCTGCCCCAGGGTATACACCCTTTGGAATTTTTTCTCCATGCAATGCAGGCGTATAAATTGGTTGTAACGTAATTCCCTCATAGGTTTTAGTGAACATCTTCTTATGGAAGTCGCCACCTTTTAACGCTTTTTCAACCTCGGCCTGCCATTGTTCATACGTAGGTTTCTTAAACTCATCAAAGGATACAGGTGCTAATAAATCACGTTCAGCATCCTTTGAAGTCTTTTTGTCAGACATATATGTGCCTCCTTTTCAACTCGAAACCATACCGAGAAACAGCGCACCGTACCTGCGAATTGTTAGATATATGAATCACTCTAGTTTTATCTTATTGGACCACATCAACCTCAAAATGTGTCCATCTTTTTGATATCTATAAAACCTGATTCCTATACTCAACATCCACTCTAAGGGCAATAAAAAAACGTGCCACCTAAAGTGACACGTAAGGTTTCTTATTGAAAGGTACACTAAAAAATACTGTAGCCAGCATACCCCAATCCCCTTCCTATCGCTCGTAGGTACATAACGGTGATTATCAAATAGGCAGTTCTCCTGGCTCGGGATCATCACCTCGCTTTCGCCTTCCCAGATTACTCCAGTGACATGTATGAAAGCAGGCTCATCCTTACAGTGGCGGGACCGCATCGGCTTATACCGATTTCTCTATTAAGTCTTGCGACACCTATTCTCTATATTCGTTGTTCTAAGTCCAATATAGTGTAACAATATGCACAAAGTCAATGAACATAACATTTAATCATAAGTGCCAAAATCAAAGTTATAACTGAAAATCATATGCAATAACTAAAACGCATGACTTGAAAATTAGTGATATAATAAATATTACCACGAGGAGGCATTATGGAACAGACAAGTAAAAAAGGGTTAATTACAGCCCTTAGTTGTTATATAATTTGGGGCTTACTCCCTCTATATTGGGCATTATTAAACCATGTTTCACCGTATAATATACTGGCACAGCGCATTATCTGGTCAGGTGTTTGTATGGCTATCGTTGTATTTGGTCTACATTTTAAGCAATTCAAAAAGGACTTTCAATTACTAAAAGAACAACGTTCACAACTATTCCTACTTTTAGTGGCGGCAGTCATCATCAGTGTAAACTGGTTCACCTACATTTGGGCCATCGCCAATAATCAAGTTATGAACACGAGCCTTGGTTATTACATCAATCCACTCTTCAATGTAGTATTAGGTGTCATCCTATTTAAAGAGGTTCTATCTATACCGAAAAAGCTAAGTGTCCTCATCGCTACCATCGGTATTGCCTTGCTCACCTATCAAGTGGGATCCTTACCATTAGTATCGATGATCCTCGCCGTTTCCTTCGGTCTCTATGGAGCCGTAAAAAAGAAACTGCTCATCTCGCCCTTTACGAGCATCGCCTTTGAGGCTTGGCTATTAACACCGCTAGCCTTACTATATACGACCATGATCGATAATACCGTGTGGTCCTATTTCAGCACAGACTGGTATACGACCATGTTGCTCATAGCCTGCGGCCTAACTACATCTGTCCCATTGGTGCTATTCTCCTATGGGGCGCAGCTATTGCCGCTCAACCTACTAGGCTTCTTGCAATATGTATCCCCTACCATTGCCTTGTTGCTAGCCATCTTCTACTTTGGTGAAAGCTTTGGCACACCGCAGATGATTGCCTTCGGTTGTATCTGGATAGCCTTAGTATTATTCTCCTTATCAAGCCAAATTACAACTCGCATTAGCCTAAAAAAGTAAGACATCTACTAATCAACTAAAAAGCTGTATCAAATGATATCCTCATTTGATACAGCTTTCTTTTATATAGACGTATTAATCTAACTTATTTTAATCTAACTCATTCATATTGGTCGTATTCAGATTAGAAATGTAATGGTTATAGGCCTCAATCATACGATTATAATCGTTATCTTGTTTTGAACCCATATAGGTACGGATTGCACCAATCGTAGAGTTTACAGAGGTCTTAACAGAATCATACTTAGGACTAGTAATACCATTTGATACATCACCAATAGATTGCAACTCTTGATTGATAGCATTTACATCTAGTTGTTTTTCACTATCGATCTTTTCTAGGACCGCAGTAAGTCGCAAATGAACCTCTTGTGCTGCAGCGGCATTTTTCTTGCCTGCATCACGCAATTGTTGTAACCGTTGTTGCAAGCGGTCCGTATTGATTTTATGCATAACATTATCAAAATCAGCATAAATAGGAACAAATTGTTCATACAATTGAACATATTTAGGGCCTAATTGTTGCTCCTTAGCATAATTATCTGTGGTATACCCTTTAGATTTATAGTATGCATCGAGCTCTTCCGCTACCGGTGTAATTTCGTTCAATTTTGAAAGCAGCTTATCTAAAGGCTCCTTCATTTCATCATACGGAATACCTGCTTGCTTAGCCTCTTCTAATTCTTTTTGTAGCTGCTTAAAGTTCGGTGCATTAAATACAGTTAAATGCTGCCCAGCTTTCAACTCATTAAGAGTTGGCGTATTCGCATAATCAAACATGACAGCCATGCGATTGTATCGACTTACAGCTTTCACATATTGATTAAATAACTGCACCTGATCCTGCTCAGACCGCTGCGCAATTTCCTTGCGGCTCTGTTCAGTACCCTGCCATAGCTCTGACATACTACAACCACTCAACAATAATGGGGATGTCAATATAGCCGCACACAACACAGCCATTGCGCCCCTTTTACCAAATGGTTTCATGATGAATCCTCTCCTTTCATCAATACACAACCTAATTTATATATATTAATTATATACTAATATGATTTTTATGAATAGGATTAATATATAAAGGTCATTTATCAATTTTGTCAAGTGACTAATAGAATCAAGGGTGACCAATGGTCACCCCTATTTTCCTTTATATACTGTTAGACTATAAATAAGAATGTATAACTCCTAATAATTGTTTTGTACGTATACACGTGTTATCATGAAAGGAGAGAATATGAAGGATAAGGATTTACTTAAATTATTACTGCAAAATGGCTGGAAGGATGTACGGCAACGAGGTAGTCATCATCGTTTAAAAAAGGATGATCAAGTTGAAGTTATTGCCGTACATGGAAAAGATGTACCTATCGGTTTATTAAATGCCATTTTGAAACGTACGGGACTAAAATAAGGAGGACCTATGAAATTTATATACCCTGCCATAATCCATGATGATGCCGATGGTTTCTGGGCCGAATTTCCAGATCTCGAATACACTAGTAGCACCGGCTCAACACTAACAGAATTAATAACCAATGCACAAGAGGCTATGGAACTCTATATATTAGGAGCTTTAGAAGATGGACAAACTCTACCTACCCCCACATCTATTCGCAGCTTACCATGTACCGACACAACATATCCTACATTAGTTCAAACAGATATTGATTTAGCTAAAAATAGTAAGTCCGTAAAGAAAACCTTAACCATTCCTGCATGGCTTAACGACAGGGCATTGGCTAAAGGAATTAATTTTTCTCAACTTTTACAAGAAGCATTAGTAGAGAAAACAATGTAATTTACATCATCAATTGCTCAGCAAAAATAGAGCTACTGTCCATAAAATAGCTGGTAAAGTGAGGTACATGATGCAGAGCATCCACAGAATCGTTACGAAATAGAGTAATAGTTTTAGTACATATAACACATCAAACCATACGCTATGACAATCCTCTAATTTTGCCATATATACGGAGAGATGCCTCACAAAAAATGGAGCTTTCACATTAGGATTTAGCTTCTTCCAGTACAAGCATAATATACGGCGTTACAAAACAACCTATAAACACCAAATATGTAAGGAATAGGGGTGTTTCTATATTATGTTGGGACATAAACCCTGACCAGTCTACGACCATTAGACCGCCAAGGTATAGAAAAATAAGCCAATATATAAATCCTATCACCTTTATAATAAGGCGAATTATCTGTTTCACATCCATGTCTATAATCCTACCAATGTTTTAAATCGCCTATTATTGTGAAAGCGTTCAAAATGGTCTTGTTCGGCTGCAACAGCTTTTACAGAGGGATCAATTTTTATAGCCTTTTCTAACCAATCAAGGGCCTTAGTATCATCCCCTTGGTCTGCATAAATGGTAGCAATACCATACACAGACCAGGTGTTACTAGGGTCCTTTTCTAATACCTTTTCGAACCATTGTTTAGAGTCATCTAACTGTCCTTGTAACTTATATACCATGGCCATGTTATAGTAATTAGCCACATTGTTAGGGTCTAAATCATAAGCCTTTTTAGTATCTATCAAACCTTTAGCCGCATCACCGTTTAATGCTGTTGCAAAGCCACGTACAGAATAGGCTTCTGCATTATTAGCATTATTCTTAATGGACGCTGTAGCTTCCTCTATGGCTTTCGCATACTCACCAGCGGATAAGGCTTGCTTTGCTGTAATTAGATGTCCATCTTGCTTGATAGTCGCTTGGCTGTTTCCCGCAGCAGATGTAGAGGAACCAGTTGCAGTAGCAGAACTAGTTGCATTTGATTCTGTTTTATTACTATTCGTATTTTGATTCAATCCACATCCCGTAAGGGCTATTATTAAAAGAAAGAAAAGCACAACCTTCTTCATTAGAAATTCTCCAATCATTTATTATATACAAGACTCCATAGCATGATGATATAATATAAAATACCTCCCGAAAGGAGGTGGTATATTGCAGGAGCTGTTTTATGCACTCTGGGGCACCTTGCTTGCCCCTATTATTGTTGCCTTAGTTGTAACTACCTACAGCTACTGGCTTAACAATAAAAACAAAAAATAAGCAAGAAAAAGGACGAGCTGCCACTCGTCCTTTTTTTTGGTTATATTGCAGGTAATTTCATACACTCTACTACCTACGTTTAGTATACCACATTTCTTAGAAAAATAAAGAATTAGCAATAAATCTCATAAAACTCCTAAAAACTATTAGTAGTTTTAACATAATTTACGAGCAATATTAAAGCAACATTAATATAAACTACCAGTTACTTTAACCCAACCTACTAGTACCCTTAGTGTAAACTACTAGCAACGTTAACGTAAATAGCAATAGATATACAAGACTTATTTCTTAGCCTTAGAGCAACGGTCCAATAGGAATGCAACGCCAATGAATGGGATGCCGCCGTTTTCGCCAAGGCCGATTTCACAGGTAGAGCTGGAGCTTACGCCTAGTGTTGCACCGTATTCAGCGATTTCGGCTGCAAGGTCTTTGGTAGCACATTTGTTGAGTTCTGGTGTGAAGAACCCTTTTTGACCAGCAAAGCCATCACATGCAAAGGATTTAATGTTGAATACATGGTCTGTGCATAGACGAGCCAAATCTTCAATATATTGAGATTTATTCAAGGATTTGATCTTACATTGTTTGTGTACAATTACGCGTTCATCGCATTTTTCAATGTCGAGATGAGGCACAACGTATTTGCACAAGAATTCAGAAATATCGTTGATTTCTAAGTCTGGCATATGTTTGAAAGCATGATTAAAGCATGCACTATGATCGATCACGATTGGGTATTTACCATTTTGAGATGCTTTCATCAACGTATCGTGTAAGTCTTTTACAGCACGCTCATGAACGTCATCGTAGTTTTCAAAGCTCAAGCCACAGCAGAGGTTTTCGATATGTTCAGGGTAGATAATATCGATATGGGCCTTGTTGCAAAGGCTTTCCACTACTTGTTGCAAGCTACGTTCATCGTCGTAACCTTGATTAGGTTTGAACGCACGATTCGCACAAGTACTGAAGTATACAACCTTTTCAAAGTTAGTCGGTTTAATGCGACTTCTCAATCTGTAGCGATTAGCCTTAGGAGTTGTTTTAGGTACATATGGTGTAACACCTGTTACGCCATGTAAACCTTCTGTAATCTTGGAGATCGCTTTTTGTGTAATGATAGATCCTGCAATGCCTTCAAGACTTACGCCGGCACGAGCCATTTGAAGTGTTGTGGAGAAGTTATCGTAAATTTTCTTAGCCAATTCTGGTGCTGGAGGATCGATGCGGCGCATGGATAATGCAATTTGAGCCGTATCGATGCTGAGTGGGCAAAGGCCTTTACACATGGAGCACGCAGCACAGGTATCTACACCAAAGTATTCATAGCCTTTTTTAAGCTCCGTAGCCAATGTGAAATTACCTTCGTTTTCAAGGCGTTTCGTTTCGCGCAATAATGCAATACGTTGGCGTGGAGTCAATGTCAAATTACGGCTTGGACAATGTTTTTCACAGAAACCACATTCCATACAGATTGTAAAAGCATCATCGATAACACATTGAGCTTTAAGGTTTTTCTTATACACATCTGGGTCATCAGTAATGATAACATCAGGATTCAAGATGCGTTCAGGGTCAAAGATAGCTTTGATGCGACGATTGATTTCGTACGCTTTACGGCCCCATTCCATTTCAATGAACGGTGCAACCATGCGGCCTGTACCATGTTCAGCTTT
>ERZ781275.1791-NODE-1791-length-11868-cov-29.238297_pt1 | contig 11868 bp, 13 predicted proteins | sample MGYA00375853_ERZ781275 | MGnify/ENA primary metagenome ERZ781275 (study PRJEB29790, sample SAMN03653691) | human gut metagenome | host: Homo sapiens | place: USA: Dallas, Texas | collected 2012-07-23 | study: EMG produced TPA metagenomics assembly of the Gut...
GGACGACGAAATCGAATTCTAACGAATTACCGATTTCTGTCCCACTCTCTTTTTTGGTCTATTTTAAGTGGCAGTATTTGAAATCCAGCTTTTTAATCTGGTCCCAATTTTTTCGAGCCTCTGGTGGCAAGACGATGAGTTGCTGGCGTAGCATCGTCGTGATTTCAAGATTTAAGGATTCGATCGGGAGGGCAATGGCTACGGAACTTTTTGCCCTTTGGATCTTGTCCATGCAATATTCAATATGATGGCAAGCTGCGCCGGTCTGTGATTGACGGCTAGCTGCGATTTCTTGTCGCATATTGGAGAGTAATTGGACCAATTCAGACTTAAGGAATTCGATCGTATCTGATTTTTCTTGAGCTAAAAGAAACATAAGCACACCTCCTTTTGCTATAGTTTAATACTAATTTATTAAAAATGCAAGGGGGTAAAGTAAAAAAAATAAAATTTTTTTAGAAAAAGATACAGAAAAATAGAAGGCTCAAATCTCCCCATTAGAGACGGTCGAGTTCCTTATCTAAAAAATGGCTTTCCTCACTTGGGACGGGGTGTCTTGACAGAGGCTTTTAGATATAAAAAAACTCCCGAAACACACTGGATTCAGGAGTTGAGAGGCTTTGACCCGAAGGCCTTAAAGAAAAATATCGATTGATTATACAAGACCTTGTGCAATCATCGCATTTGCAACATTTTCAAAGGCAGCGATGTTGGCACCTGCAAGGTAATCTTTACCAAGTCCGTAAGTTTCTGCAGTTGTTTTAGCAGTATTGAAGATGTTGGTCATGATGTCTTTCAAACGTCCGTCCACTTCTTCGCGTGTCCATGAAAGACGTTGGCTGTTTTGGCTCATTTCAAGAGCAGATACAGCAACTCCACCAGCATTGGCTGCTTTAGCAGGTCCGTAAAGGATACCATTTTCTTTGTATACGTTGATGGCATCGATGTTACTTGGCATGTTTGCTCCTTCAGAGACAACTTTCACACCTTGAGCGACCAAACGTTTTGCAGCATCGCCATCGATTTCGTTTTGAGTTGCACATGGAAGAGCGATGTCATAGTTACCAGCATAAGTCCATACAGAACCTTCGTAGTAAGTAGCAGTTGGTTTTTCAGCAGCGTATTCAGTCAAACGTGCACGACGTTTTTCTTTGACGTCTGTAAGAAGGTCGAAGTCAATACCGTTTTCGTCGATCACGTAACCGTTTGAGTCAGATACAGAGATAACAGTTGCACCAAGTTCAGTTGCTTTTTGAAGAGCGTATTGAGCAACGTTACCAGAACCTGAGATCACGACTTTCTTACCAGCAAAGCTGTCGCCGTTTGCTTTGAGCATTTCTTCAGTGTAGTAAACCAAACCATAACCAGTTGCTTCTGGACGGATCAAGCTACCACCAAAACCAAGAGGTTTACCAGTCAAGACACCAGCATCGAATTGGCGAAGGCGTTTATATTGACCGTAAAGGTATCCGATTTCACGTCCACCAACCCCGATATCACCGGCTGGGACATCAAGAGAAGGACCGATGTGTTTTTGCAATTCAGTCATGAAGCTTTGGCAGAAACGCATCACTTCAGCGTCTGTTTTTCCTTTAGGATCGAAGTCAGATCCACCTTTACCACCACCGATAGGAAGACCAGTCAAGACGTTTTTGAAGATTTGTTCGAAACCGAGGAATTTCAAGATCCCTTGGTTAACAGTTGGGTGGAAACGAAGACCACCTTTGTAAGGACCTACAGCAGAGTTGAATTGAACACGGTAACCACGGTTTACTTGGATGTTTCCTTCACGGTCAACCCAAGGAACACGGAAAGAAATTACGCGTTCAGGTTCTGTAATACGAGCCAAGATGTTTTCTTCGATGTATTCAGGATGTTTTTCAAAAACAGGTTCCAAAGTGCTGAGGAACTCTTCAACAGCTTGAAGGAATTCAGCTTCGTGGCCGTTACGAGCTTTTACAGTTTCGAAAGTGCTTTGGATATATTCTTTAGCAGTTGTCATGTTAATTCTCCTTTGTGAATGAAACGAAAACCAGCAAACCCGCTAGGGGAGTGGCTTTGAGACAGTTGACAAACAATGTCATGTTTTATTACATGGATCATTATAGCAGACTTTTTTTGGCTTGTAAAGAAAAAAGTTGAATTTTCTGAAAATTTTATCGTGACTAGGAAAGTCCGAATGTTTGGAAGAATTTTTAGCTTTGATTGTCCGGAAGCTTCCAAGTGATGGTATAATGAAAGAAGAAAATAGAGAGCATCCCGAACGATTCTGTTGGTGGTGTTTCAAAAAAGGAGTACAAGATGGTATCGACAAAAACGCAAATTGCTGGTTTTGAATTTGACAACTGCTTGATGAATGCGGCAGGTGTAGCCTGTATGACCACTGAGGAATTAGAAGAAGTGAAGAACTCAGCTGCTGGGACCTTTGTGACCAAGACAGCGACCTTAGAATTCCGTGCTGGTAATCCAGAGCCACGCTACCAAGATGTGCCGCTTGGTTCGATCAATTCGATGGGGCTACCTAACCAAGGGTTGGACTATTATTTGAATTACTTATTGGAGTTGCAAGAAACGGATCCTGACCGGACCTTCTTCTTATCTCTCGTCGGCATGTCTCCTGAAGAAACTCATACTATCTTGAAAAAGGTGCAAGATAGTGACTTTAAAGGCTTGACAGAATTGAACCTATCTTGTCCCAATGTCCCTGGGAAACCTCAGATTGCCTATGATTTTGATACGACAGATCGGATCTTGTCTGAGGTCTTTGCCTATTTCACAAAACCTCTAGGGATCAAGTTGCCACCTTATTTTGATATCGTTCATTTTGATCAAGCAGCAGCGATCTTTAACAAATACCCGCTCAAGTTTGTCAACTGCGTCAACTCAATCGGAAATGGCCTCTACATTGAGGATGAATCCGTGGTGATTCGTCCTAAGAACGGATTTGGTGGGATTGGTGGAGAATACATTAAACCAACGGCTCTCGCCAATGTCCATGCCTTTTACCAACGGTTGAATCCAGAAATTCAGATTGTGGGGACAGGTGGTGTCTTGACCGGTCGTGATGCCTTTGAACATATTCTATGTGGGGCTAGTATGGTGCAAATCGGAACCACGCTTCATAAAGAAGGAGTGGGAGCTTTTGAACGCATCACTGCGGAGCTCAAAGCCATCATGGAAGAGAAAGGCTACCAAAGCCTGGAAGACTTCCGTGGCAAATTGCGCTACATTGACTAATCTTTCGAAAAGAACTTCCTCAAGTAGAAACTTGGGGGAGTTTTTTATGAGAGTGGGACAGAAATCGGTCATTCGTTAGAATTCGATTTCGTCGTCCCACCTCCGCACAGTTGAGTAGGGCTGTAAAAGCTGATGAAATCAGCGTAGTAGACCCACTCAACCACTGCGTCTTGCTCGACAATCTAGAAACAATTGAGAGGCTAGGACTTTTGTCCCAGCCTCATTCTGTTCCTAGTTTTAGGAATTTTCCATTTTTATAAAGAGAAAAAGGTGTACAATGGAGGTGAAAAGGAAGGTGATTTCTATGGAAGAAAGGGACGTGATTCAAGAGGCAAGAACGACGGTCAGCCTTCTTCAAACAGCCTTTTTGAAAGGATGCACCCTCAGTCCAGATGCCCTTCGATTTCGAGAAAATCTAGATCAGATGTTGAAAGGTTTACGAAAGGCTAGGCGGGTAGACAATCGCTTGTTGATCGAGTTGGAAAAGTTTTATCATACCGCCAGTCTATTGATTGGTCTGGGCGGGCTAGCATTGAACGAAGAAGCCTTTCAAGCTTGGCGAGCTTATGATCACTGGCATTACGAGGTTGTGAAGCCTCAGTTACAGGTCTATGGACCGACGGTGCTTTTGTAGTTGATGTGCCTGGTGCTTGTCCACAGATATTCAGAGGAGGTGTTGGTCATGGTAGTCCTTCATGATTTTCTACATCAGTTAACCCTATCGTTTTGGAACTTTTATTACTCGCTCTTTTTCTTATTTGAAAAATAAGAAGGATTGAATCCCTTTTACATATAGTAGAAGGGATTTTTGATGCAGAATCCTTGAAAATCTGAGGCTCTTGGATTATGATGGAGCTAATAGATAAGAAGTGTTCCTTTTAGGGAATGCGGAAAGCGAGGAAGAAAGATGGCAGAGATTTATTTAGCAGGTGGCTGTTTTTGGGGCTTGGAGGAGTATTTTTCACGGATCCCCGGTGTAGAACAGACGACGGTGGGCTATGCCAATGGCCAGGTAGAAACGACCAATTACCAACTAATCAAGGAAACGGATCATGCAGAGACTGTACAAGTTATCTACGATCCAGACAAGATCACTCTACGAGCGATTCTGCTCTACTATTTCCGCGTGATCGATCCCTTATCCATTAACAAACAGGGAAATGACCGAGGCCGCCAATATCGAACCGGTGTCTATTATACAGATGAAGGAGATCGTGAGATGATCGCCCAAGTGTTTGCGGAAGAAGAGAAGCAACTGGGCCGCAAAATCGCGGTTGAGTTGGAACCCTTGCGCCACTATATCCTAGCTGAGGACTACCACCAAGACTACCTCAAGAAGAATCCTGGAGGCTATTGCCATATCGATGTGACAGATGCTGAGCAGCCCTTGATTGATCCAGCAGCTTATCAGAAGCCAGATCAAGAAACCCTAAAGGCGAAACTGACAGCAGAGCAGTACCAAGTCACTCAAGAAAGCGCGACGGAACGTCCTTTCCACAATGCCTATGACCAGACCTTTGAAGAGGGGATCTATGTGGATATTACGACGGGGGAGCCTCTCTTTTTTGCCAAGGATAAGTTTGCGTCTGGCTGTGGCTGGCCAAGTTTCTCCCGTCCCGTTGCCAAAGATGTCGTCCACTATTACCAGGACCATAGCCACGGGATGGAGCGGATCGAAGTTCGTTCCCGCTCAGGCAATGCCCATCTAGGCCATGTCTTCACCGATGGACCAAAAGACCAGGGTGGTCTTCGCTATTGTATCAATTCGGCCTCGTTGCGCTTTATTCCAAAAGAAGAGATGGAGCAAGAAGGTTATGGATATTTGTTAAAAGCTTTGAAATAATAGGGTCTTTCTCGCAGATCGAAAAACGGAGTTTATGATGAAAAAAAGAAATTTGTGGCGAACGCTTTTTGCGCTTTCGGCTTTGGTGACTCTAATTGGATTAGGATTTATTGCCTATAATCATTTTGTATTTCATCAACCTTTTATGAATCGGACGACAAAAGGGTTGCTTTCGGCCTTTTTCCTAAGTCTTGTCATGGTTGCGATTAGCTTGTCCAAATCAAACGATAAGAAGTGATTTGCGACCATTTATATGAATCAATCAACTGTGCAAGAGCAGGACGATGAAGCGTTTCTAAACAATGGCGTTTCTGTCCCGCTCTCTTTTTTCTCTTCTTAAAAATTGTGATACAATGAAGAGAAAGTATTTCAATGAAAGTTTAATCTGTTGGTGGATCTGGTGGATCATTGGAGAAACTAGGTAGGAAGAAGAGGTAGGAATGTTAGAGAAGTGGGAGAATGTGAAAGGGACCATCAAAACGGTGGGAAAAGAGTTGTCGGCGGCCTTTGATTGGGTTTTTGATCGTCTCTTTTCAAGAATTCAGCTGACCAATGAACAGTTTGTCTATGTGCTCTTGTCTGTCGTTTTTATCGTGGCCAATGCTATCTTATGGGTGCAAAAGTTTCAAGGCTTTCCGATCACCGCAACCGAACGGCCAGAGGTTGTGTACAAGGCAAATACACCGGCTGACCAGATTCCTCATACAGCGCGGATCATGGCCAATGGAGACCAGCTCTACCACGATCTGGTCTATATGAGCGCGCAAAAAGAAGACGGAAGCTATGATTTTCATGAAAATTATGAGTATGTCAAACCCTGGCTACAAAAAGCGGATATGGCCTTGGGTGATTTTGAGGGAACTATTAACCCGGATTACTATTTGTCAGGTTATCCTCTCTTTAATGCGCCGAGCGAAGTTGTACCAGCCATCAAGGATGCTGGTTATGATGTCATGGATTTGGGACACAACCATATCTTGGATTCAGGCCTTGATGGGGTCTATTCGACAGCCAAGGCCTTTGAAGATGCAGGCATCACACCTGTCGGTGTCTACACGCATGAAAAGAGAGGGCAAGCTCCCTTGGTGATCAAGGAAGTGAATGGCATCAAGATTGCTATTCTAGCCTATGCTTACGGCTTTAATGGGATGGAAACGACGCTCACTCCAGAGGAGCAAGCAGATGTCTTGTCTGATTTGGATGAAGAGCGGATGAAGGCGGAGATCCAAAAGGCAGAGCAAGAGGCTGATATCACCATTGTCATGCCCCAGATGGGAATCGAATACCAGTTGGAGCCGACAGAAGAGCAAAAAGAGCTCTACCATAAGATGATTTCATGGGGAGCTGATATTGTCTTTGGCGGGCATCCCCATGTTGTAGAGCCTGCTGAAGTGGTCAATAAAGATGGTCAAAACAAGCTCATCATCTACTCGATGGGGAATTTTCTTTCTAATCAGCGTCTGGAAACCATGGGGGACGTGGAGACTGCCCAGTGGACAGAGCGAGGAGTCTTGATGGATGTGACCATCGAAAAGGTCGGTCGCAAGACAAAGATTAAGACAGCGACTGCTCATCCAACCTGGGTCAGTCGAACTCCGAAGGGGACCTATTCTCCTGAAGGCTATGAGTTGTACAAGTACCAGACCTATATTTTGGAAGATTTTATCCAGGGTGGCAAATACCGCGACAAGCTGGATGAGGAGACCAAGGAGAGAGTGGACACGGCTTACCGAGAAATGAAGGAACATGTTCACTTGGATTGGCCTCAGAGTGGAAAGGAATAGAGTATGGAAGGAAATGTAAACTGGATTCCGCTTGGGATCCTAGGATTGATGGTGGTGATTTGGGCAACCAAATTTCTCACGGCTATCCGCCTCAAGCAAAAGCTGAAAAAAGCTTGGGATGGAGCGCCTTTCTTTCGTAAGAAAGACACGGAAGAAAGTTTGATAGCCAGTCTGGCTTATCCAGCTAAGGGAAAGACGATCGATAGCCAAGTGGATGATCAGACCTGGCATGATTTGGCTTTGGATGCGGTCTTTGATCAGCTCAATTACACCCAATCGAGCCTTGGGGCAGAAGCCCTCTATCAAAAAATGCGCCTGCTAGAATTCCAGCCTCAGGATCAGCTTCATGACTTAGAAGCCTTCTTTGAAGAGCATCCCGATTTGCGGCTCAAGGTCCAGGTCATTTTCAACCAACTGGGCAAGAAGAACCACAATATGGCGCGTAGCATTGTCGCAAATCCTGGCAAGCATTATGCAGGTTTGCCCCTCTATATAGCCTTGGCCTGTCTTCCAATCCTCTGTCTCTTTGCCATCCCCTTTGAGCCAGTGGGGGCGATTACCCTCTTGGTGATCAGTGTGGTCTTTAATATCGTCTTTTCAAGTTTGCGCAATTGGTCCAATAAAATCCGTCTGGACAATGTTAGTTATCTGGTCCGCATCTTTGCTTCGGCAGAACGCTTGAGCCATCTAGCCTTGCCACAACAAGAAGAACTTAAGCAGGCGGTCAAACCCTTTAAGAAAACGCGGATCCTTGCCAGTGTCTTGCAGAGTCCAACGGGGACTTCTGAGATGGAAATTATTCTCCTCTACCTCAATGTCCTCTTTTTACTCCCGCAGATCGCTCAGGTTTATATTTACAATCAGGTGAAAGCTCATCAAAAAGAGGCCCAGAAACTTCTGGATTTGCTAGGGGAGATGGAAGTTGCTATTAGTCTCTTGCGCCATAAGCGGGATCTAGAAGTGGTCTGTCAGCCAGTCTTTACGGAGACAGGTGGGATTGAAGGCGAGACGCTCTATCATCCCTTGCTGTCCAATCCGATTGCAAATGATGTGCATTTTCAAAAAAATATGGTCATCAGTGGGGACAATGCGTCTGGGAAATCGACCTATTTGAAGACCGTTGCTATCAATGCTATTCTGGCTCAAGGGCTGGGCTTTGCCTATGGAGAAACCTTGGCCCTGCCTTACGGTCATGTCCTAACGGCTATGGATGTAAGCGATGATATTGAAGTTGGAGATAGCTACTTTATCACGGAGAGTAAAGCTATTTTGCGTATGATTCAGCATTTGAAAGAGCCAGGTTTTCACTACTTCTTTATTGACGAGCTCTTTAAGGGGACCAATACCATCGAGCGGATCGGATCAGGCCTTGGGATTGTCCGCTGGTTGGCTGCCCAAAACTGTCTCTACATGATTTCCAGTCATGATATTGAGCTTGTCGCAGCCTCTGGTGAGGTCAATGATAATTACCATTTTGACAGTCGCTATGTGGATGGCAAGATCGTCTTTGACTACCAGATCAAGCCAGGGTCAGCCGTGACCAAGAATGCGGTCAATACTCTAGAAAGTCTGCACTATCCAGAGGAGATTACGCAAACAGCCAAGGACTTAATTGACCAGTATGAAGAGACGGGGCATTGGTCTTTGAAAGAAATTGAAAAAGAATGAAAAATGAACGAAGGAGTTTGTAAATGATCGGTTTAGGGACCTTTTATAATGCCTTAGGAGTTGTATTTGGTGGGCTTTTAGGACTGCTCATCGGTCAACGTTTATCAGAAGATTTTCATGAGACCCTTCTGAAAGTGACAGGAGTTGCTGTTTTTGTCTTGGGTATTGCAGGGACCTTGGAAAAGATGCTGGTGGTGCATGGAAGTCATGTGGAGAGTCACGGCAGTATGATGTTGATTCTGAGTCTAGTAATCGGGACCGTTATCGGGGAACTCTTGAAGATTGAGGAGGGTTTTGAGCGCCTGGGAACCTGGCTGAAGGAAAAGACGGGCAACCAAGGCGATTCCAGCTTTGTTGATGCCTTTATGACCACAGCCTTGACCATTTGTATCGGGGCTATGGCGGTAGTCGGAGCAGTCCAGGATGGCCTGACAGGCGACACCTCGACCTTGTTGGCCAAGGCTATTCTGGATATGGTCATCGTTTTGGTTTTGACCGTTTCAAAAGGAAAGGGTGCCATCTTTGCGGTGGTTCCACTCGTGATCTTTCAGGGGGTGATTACGCTGTTGGCCCATTTGATCGCACCGATCATGACCCCACAAGCGCTGTCGAATCTCTCACTGGTCGGCTCCAGCCTCATTCTCTGTGTTGGGATCAACCTCATCTGGGGCAAACGAATCAAGGTCGCCAATCTCCTTCCGGCAGTGCTGATTGCCATCATTTGGGCCTTTCTTGGTTAAAAAAATAGAAGTAACCGGTAAAGATAGGTTAGCTTTTTTGATTGCCCTTGTGGTCCTGTTAGAAAAAAGGAGGTGCTCCGAAAAGGAGGGAGTTTTCTTTTTGCAAATATGGGAATTCATTTATGGAAAACCTGTTTTTTGGTATGATAGTCGTAATTTCGAATAGGGAGGTTGGAGTCGCCTTGAGTGATTTGAATCAGACAGTTGAATTTATTAAAGAAATCGAGAAATTAAAGTCGGTAACAAAGTTTAATAGAACCCTTGATGGACGGTTTGAAAATAGTGCCGAGCATTCCTGGCAGGGTGCGATAGCTGCGATGGTTTTTCAAGATTATTATCCTGAAAAATTGAATATGGAAAAGGTCATGTTTCTGTTATTGATTCATGATTTAGGTGAGATTTATGCCGGAGATACTTGGGTGTTTGATGATGAAAAAAAGGTTCATGCTCATGATAGAGAGCTAGCATCTATAGAAAAAACAATGAGCCTCCTTCCAGAAGCAACCTATTTGAATATGAAAAATTCGTGGTTGGAGTTTGAAAAAGGGCAGAGTCCTGAGGCAAGATATGCAAGAGTGATTGATGCATTGGTACCACTGATCAATCACTTGGAAGTGTCAGAAGTAAATTATAATCCCGATCATATCCGTTCAGAGATGGTATTAGAAAAGAAAAAATTTATAAAAAGTGAGTCCAAAGCATTATGGAAACTGACGGAAGAGTTGGTTCAGGAAAGTGTAGAAAAGGGATTATATTTATGATATCACTTGGTCTTTAGTAGCAACTTTCAGACTAAAAGTAAACCACCTGTTTTCACGGGTGGTTTTGACTTGCTTGATCTGTGGTATAATGGGAACAGATAGTTTGCACCCTATGAAAGGGAAAAGGTTAGATTGTATGATTAAGTTGATTGCAACAGATATGGATGGAACCTTATTAGATGAACGAGGAGAGGTGGACCTTCCGCGTCTGGAAAGGCTTTTGGACCACTTGGATCAAAAAGGGATTCGCTTTGTCATTGCGACGGGAAATGAAATCCATCGCATGCGCCAGCTCTTGGGTCCCTTGGTCAAGCGGGTGACCCTGGTCGTCGCCAATGGAGCTCGGATTTTTGAGAATGACCAGATGGTTCTAGGAAAATTCTGGGATCGGGAATTGGTGGAGGCGGTTCTTGCTTATTTTAAGGGCCGGGAAATTTCAGATCAGTTGGTTGTATCAGCTGTCAATGGTGGCTTTGTCAAGGAAGGCACGGTCTTTACAGAAGTTGAAAAATTCATGCAGCCGGAAGTGATTGAAGCCTTGTACAAGCGAATGAAGTTTGTTCCGGAATTGACAGCCGATTTGTTTGACCAGGTGCTTAAAATGAGCTTGGTGGTTGGCTTGGATCGTCTTGATCAAGTGAGTCGGGAAGTCCAACAGGCTTTTGGAGATCAGCTCATGGCGGTTTCGAGCGGTTTTGGGAGCATGGATCTCTTACAAGCAGGTATTCACAAGGCTTGGGGACTGGCTCAATTAATGGAGAAATGGCAGCTCGATGCTAGTCAGGTCATGGCCTTTGGGGATAGCGGAAACGACATCGAAATGCTTGAAATGGCTGGTCACTCCTATGCTGTGGCCAATGCAGAAGAAGCTGTCAAGGCTGTTGCCAAACACCTAGCGCCGAGCCATCAAGAAGGCGGTGTCTACCAGGTGATCGAAGAGTATCTAGGATTGACCCCCTGGGAACAAGTGAAAGGAAAAAAGTAGATGGCGGTACAACTGTTAGAAGACTGGCTCTTAAAGGAGCAGGAGAAAATTTTAACAACCTATCGGGAGCTCAATCAAGCCCCTCTTAAAGAGCCTGGTTTGATCTTTGTCGGGGATTCTATCATGGAGTATTTCCCCATTCATGAACTATTACAAAGTCCCAAACACATGGTCAATCGAGGAGTACGAGGCTATAAGACGGATCTCCTTCGTAAGCATCTAGACGCCCATGTTTTTGGAACGGCGGTGGATCAGATCTTTCTCTTGCTCGGGACCAATGATATCGGAAAAGAAATTCCTCAAAAGGAAACCTTAGACAATGTAGAAGCGGTCTTACAAGCGATCATGCGAGATTTTCCGCTGACCCACATCAACCTGATCTCGGTTCTACCGGTGAGTCAAGAAGAGCGCTACAAACAAAAGGTCTATGTGCGGACCAATGATAAAATTCAAGCCCTCAATCAGGCTTATCAAGAATTGGCCCAAGCCTACCACCAGGTCAGCTATGTCGATGTGTATTCGTCTTTATTGGATGAAGTGGGGCAGTTAGCAGAAGCCTATACGACAGATGGCCTCCATCTAAGTGTGGCCGGGTATCGCATCCTAGCCCAAGCTCTGCAGGAGATAGTATAGAGATAAAAATAGGGAGTGAAAAAAGCCCAACCAGACAAATCTTCAAAGGAAGATTTGTTTTTTTTTTTAATTTTTTGGTTGACAAATGTAAATCTTAGGTGTAAAATAACATCATAAGGTTTACGGATGTAGATCATGAAAGGAGGAGCCATGCAAATTTCTAATGCGGAATGGCGCATCATGAAGATTATCTGGATGGAAGGCAAGCAGACCAGCA
>ERZ781275.1792-NODE-1792-length-11866-cov-2.863771_pt1 | contig 11866 bp, 3 predicted proteins | sample MGYA00375853_ERZ781275 | MGnify/ENA primary metagenome ERZ781275 (study PRJEB29790, sample SAMN03653691) | human gut metagenome | host: Homo sapiens | place: USA: Dallas, Texas | collected 2012-07-23 | study: EMG produced TPA metagenomics assembly of the Gut...
GCTGCAATCCGAATGCCGGTTCTGGAATCATAATCTACCGTTCATGTTCGAAAACGTCGGCAAGGAGGCCGGCAGAGTGGATGAACTGCTCATGCCAGCCGATCTGCTCGCCGAGGGTTCCGTGTTGAGGAATGCGGTGGAGATCATGACCCCGGAGGATTGCGGTGTTGACGATCCGTCCGGCAATGTGGAGATCATCGGCTGGCTGTACCAGTACTACATTTCGGAACGCAAGAACGAGGTGATGGACGGGTTCAAGAAGAACCATAAAGCCGGAGCCAATGAGATTCCCGCCGCCACCCAGCTGTTCACACCGGACTGGATCGTGCGCTACCTCGTGCAGAACACCGTGGGCAGGTTGTGGATGCAGTCGCATCCAGACAGCCAGTTGTACAAGAACTGGGACTACTATATCCAGCCTTCGGGGGATGACTCCGCCGGGAACGAGGATATTTTCAACATCCAAGTACCTGAAGACCTGACGGTCTGCGATCCCGCATGCGGTTCGGGCCACATGCTTACTTACGCGTTCGACCTGCTGTATGAGATCTACGAGGAGGAGGGGTATGCGCCGAGCGATATTCCCGGCCTGATTCTCAAGCACAACCTGTACGGCATGGAAATCGATGAACGAGCCGCAAGCCTTGCCGCCTTCGCTCTGACCATGAAGGCTCGCTCCCGTTCCCGTAGATTCTTCAAGAGGCAGGTGGAGCCGAATATTCAGCGCATTGCGCCGATTGCGTTCAAGGAAGACGAAGTCGCCGAGCTGAATGACCTATACCAGGTGAATTTGGACTCCACGGTATGGAACACCTATGCGAAGGCGGACGTGTACGGTTCGCTGATTCAGCCGCCACAGGAGCTTGTTGAATTGGCGGCGTCATCACCGGAAAGCGAGGATGGCATCGATACGTTGTTCGACCCACTTCTGCGTGAACATGCAGAGGACGTATTTACTCAAACAAGGTACCTCACACGTAAATACGCGGCAGTAGTGGCAACCCCGCCATATATGGGCGCAAAGAACATGAGTGGCGAACTCAAACAGTTCGTGCAGGACCATTATGAGGATGGCAAGGCTGACCTCTTTGCCGCGTTCATTTTGCGCAACCGACAGTTCATTCAGCATGGTGCGATGCTCGGCATGATCACCATGCAAAGCTGGATGTTCCTCTCATCCTTCGAGGTTTTGCGACGCAAACTGCTCGATTCCTCATCTATTGAAACTATGGCGCATCTTGGTGCCGGGGCGTTCGACAGCATTGGTGGTGAAGTGGTCTCCACGAATGCGTTTACGCTCAAAAATAGCCCTAGTAGCGGGAAGGGTATTTATATTCGGCTGGTGGATGTCTCCGGTGACAGTAATCAGGCGGATGCTTGTGCGGAAGCGATTAACGGTGATGCGAATTATCGCTTCGAGGTGAGTCAACACGAGTTCGCGCAGATTCCCGGTTCGCCAATCGTCTACTGGCTGTCCGAGGCTGTTTTTAAAATATTCGACAGAAAAATCGCTAAGGGCGCCGGTGGTGACGCCCTGAGCGACATCGCCGATGTCGCTCAGGGCGTCACCACCGGCGATAATGCGCGTTTTTTGCGATTCTGGTGGGAATGCTACTGTAGAACAATTCAATTTGACCGAATCTCTTTGCAGGAAACTCCACTGCAAAGGTGGGTTCCATGTGATAAAGGCGGCGACTTCCGCCGTTGGTCTGGGAACAATGAATATATTGTTGATTGGACTGAAAACGGGAAAAAACTTTTTGATTTTCCGGGCTCGACTCCACGAAATCGTGAAATAACATTCAAAAATGCATTAGCATGTTCAAAAATCAGTTCTGGGCAGCCTTCTTTCCGAAGACGCAATCATGGATTTGCGTATAGCGACGCTGCCGTTGCTTTATCGGACTCAACCTTGTTGTCTGAATTAAACTGTTTTCTTAATTCGACGACGGCTTTAACTATTATGCAGGCATTATCTCCGACACTTAATTTTGAAGTTGGACAGATTCGATCGCTTCCATGCAAATTTGGTATTTCAGCTAACTGGCGTGACCGTGAGAAAGAGCTTGTATCTGCAAGTGAAAAGGATTGGGATTCTTTTGAGACGTCATGGGATTTCCAGCGGTTTGCGTTGCTTGACCCTGATCAGGGTGCCCAAGCAGGAAATTTGCTTGAAGATGCAGTATTACATCTTCGGGAGTATTGGCACCGCGTGTCCGAGGAACAGCGCCAGCGTGAGATCCGTAATAACGAGATGGTTGCGGATGCGTATGGCGTGCGTGATGACGTGCCATGCGATGTGCCGCTGGAACGCGTGTCATTGAAGCGTAACGTCGCGTTCGCATATCCGAAGGATACTCCGGAAGCGCGCAACGAGAAATTCGCGCAAGATGTCGTTAAGGAACTCATTTCCTATGCGGTGGGTTGTATGTTCGGCAGATATTCGCTCGACAAGCCGGGATTGATTCTCGCATCTCAGGGTGAAACGCTTGACGACTATCATGCGCAGATTCCAAGCCCGTCGTTCGAGCTGGATGCGGACAATGTCATTCCGGTCACGGAGACGGACTGCTTCGAAGATGATATCGTGACACGGTTCCGCAGGTTCCTCACCGTGGCGTTCGGCAAGGAGAATCTGGCCGCGAACATCGCCTACATCGAACAGGTGCTGGGCAAAAGCATCCGCAAGTATTTCGTGAACGATTTCTACAACGACCACGTGAGAATGTATTCGAATCGACCGATCTACTGGCAGTACTCCAGCCAGACCAGCAATAAGGGCTCCTTCAAGGCGCTCGTGTATCTGCATCGGTATACGCCAAAAACCACGAATGTGGTGCTCAACTATCTGCGCGACTATGCCAACAAAATCGCCGACATCGCCGATAGCTTGGAACATTCGGATCGTGCTGCGGACCAGAAGCAGGTCGCCAAACTGCGCAAGGCCGTTCTCGAGTGCAAGGATTACGAGGACCAGACCCTGTACCCATTAGCTACCCGCAACCTGGAAATGGATCTGGACGACGGCGTGCTGGTGAACTACCTGCGCATGGGCAAAGCTCTACGCACCATCCCCTCTATCGAGAAGAAGCGCAAAGACGTCTCCACCTGGACCTGGCCCGTCCATCCGCTGGGCAAGGAGTAGTTGTCAGCTTATGTGGATTACGGCAGATGTAAATATTCCTCAACAGTTACTCGACGCCGCCGCGAAGGATGAAGTGGTTTTCTTTGTCGGCGCGGGAGCTTCATTTAATCCTCCCTCCAATCTGCCTTCTTATGAGCAGTTAGCCACAAAGCTTGCTGAAGAGGCAGATGAGCCTCTCCCTCATAATGGTGAGCAGTTGGATCGTTTTATTGGGATGCTGCCTGATAATTTTAATGCTCACAAGCGAACTAAAGATCTCATGCGTGGCAATGATATTCATTGCAATTCCACGCACGAAGCTATCGTCAGACTTGCTAGTAGCGTAAAAACTCCGCGCATTGTGACAACAAATTACGATCTTCTTCTTGAGGAAGCTGCGCAAAAGCAGAATTGTGATTTAGGCAGAAGCTATTATGGACCGGCTGTCCCCATCGGCAGCGATTTCTCAGGATTGTTGTACTTGCATGGCTCAGTGGATAGCCCTGATCGCGAAATAGTCCTTGACGATAGGGATTTTGCTCGGGCTTACCTTTCAGAGGGCTGGGCGACACGTTTTCTACTTAAGCTATTTGAGACATACACGGTTGTATTCATTGGCTACAGCTTTGGCGATGTCATTATGCGATATCTTGCATTGGGCATTTCGTCCCACGCCAGACCTCGGTACATTTTCCTCTCTGAGGAGGACATGGACGGAAGAGATAATGAATGGCAGCATAATGGAATTACTCCAATTCCCTATCCTTCTGCTAATGGGCATCATGCGTTAGTTGAAGCACTAACCGCTTGGGCTGATTATATATCTTCGGACTACAATGCCTACAAAAAACGTTTGCCGGACATTATTAGAAATGGCGTTCCGAAAGATGATGTAGATTTCGACTATGTCAGCGCTGCTGTATCTACAGATGAAGGGGCACAATGCTTTGTTGACATTATTGAAAGGGAAGAAGGTCAGAAAAAAGCAGATAAATCGAAGATAAAGAGGGAATGGCTATCTTGGCTGATGAGTTCGGACGCGCTCCGGGAAGTTTTCACAGAAAGAGGCCCAAAGACTCAGAATGAGAAGATTCTGCTGGATTGGTTCCTTGTCGATTTTGTGCAAAAGCCGGAAGAACGGGATTTTGTGCTGTATGTGCTTTGCAAGTTGCAATCATCAATGTCTGATTGGTTATTTGAGCAATTGCATGAATGTGTCAGTTATTGCATCAGCCATCGGGATAGACGGGATTTAATTCCGGTCTTTACGGTTTTAATGACTTCCATGCAGGGCCACTCCGCGCCAAGTGTTCTTGATGAATTTATTGAGCCATCATTACTTTACAATTCAGATATATCGCCTCAAATATTATCTCTCATTATTCGCCCATATTTAAAACTGACCGCGCCTTTCCGGGGGAACGGCATAAGGCCTAGAGCTGAGATTGCATGGCCATATGACAGGATAGAAGAGCTTGATAATCATTTGAGCTTCGACATGAAGAAGATGGCATTGCTTGCTGAATCCAGCTTACAAAGAGCTGGTGCTCTATTACAAGCTTATCAAGGTGAAAATGAATACTCTTGTTTAAGTAGGCCATCGATAGAGCCTAGCGATCAGAATTTATATGTGTCTGATTTGCAATCTATGTTTGTCGACATTCTTCGTGATTATGCGCATGGTCATAAAGATCAACAGGATAGTCTGATATATCGGTGGTGGAATAGTGAGTCTGCGCTTCTTAAACGTTTAGCGATTAATACTATTGCTTTTTCGGATTGGGATGCGAACCGTAAAATCACTTGGATTCTCGAACATGATTATTTATTTGACTTGGATGCCCATCATGAAGTCTATATGGTTCTTAAAGAAGCCGCTCCGAGCATGGAAGAGAATTCGAAGAAAAACATACTAGAATATCTGAGGAATAAACTTGATTCCCTCAAGGAAACATATTCTGATGAACGAACGGCGCTTTATGAGCAGTTTGATGTTCTTCAATGGCTTCTTAAGCATATGAATGGTGGAATGGGGAATTGGCCTGAGGCTCAGAAGTGGAAGAATGAGCTTGCTCGGAAATATAATTTTTTGCCGCGAGAGCATGCAGATTTCCATATTTATTCTGAAGGGGTTTGCAGTGTAACTACTGGAATTACTGATGAGCAATTTATTGATATTTTAGAGAACCGTCCGTCTGTTCTCGAAGAAAAAATGTTTGGTAACCAAGATAAAACGGTTAAATTTGATTCTTTGAGTATTAATAATCAAATCTCTGAAGTTGTTTCGCATAATCCTCGGGTGGGATTTACTCTTTGGGAACTTGTCAATCGGCATAAAGAAAGTGACGCAGTTCAATATAGTTGCTCAATCATTCGTGGGTGGGGTGAGACATCCCTGGATGATGAACAAATATTGGTTCTTGATTTATTGAAGAAGCTATTGCCGAAGATGGGACAAGATGAAGTAAGCGCAGTGTCGTTTTTCCTGAATAGACAGATTGATGGGGAAAAGACTACGATTACCGCGAAAACTTTACAGATAATGAGTGATATCGCGTTGCAAATTTGGGAACGATATAGCTCGACATTCAGCGCAAGTAAAGATCAGCAATGGCTGAACGATCCAGTTACATATTCCTTGAATTGTTGGCCTGGTAAACTCGCTTATTTCTGGATGGGCAGAATCCGTTGGAGATATAGGCAAGAAGCTGATTCTTGGAATGGTCTTGATGATCTCGAAAAGAAGATGGTTCGTCGTTTTGTAGATGATGAAGGTGACTTCTCCCCGCCCGTTTGGACAGCATTGCTTACAAATATCAATATGCTTCATTCGCTTGATCGGGGAAATACAGAGAGCTGGTTGCCTGATTTAATGAAAAAAGCGGGCACGAAGTTTATTTGGAATGTGATGCTCCCGAATCCGATTCTTAATATTCGACTTATTGACATAGCTTTTTATGAGAGCTGTCTTGATGAGTTTAAATATCTGTCTCATTTGGATGATTATAAGAAACAAAGCTTTCTCTTACAGGTATTTTGGATAGTGACTTATGCTGGATTGGAAGATAAACGGAGAGCGAAACTTTTGTCTAAAGTCGTGACAGCTGGGAATGGCATTTATGCTCCTTTGTTCATGGACCGGATTGTGTGGGCTTTCAAATTCCGGCTTGATTCCAAAGGCAAGAATATGGTGTGGGATTTATGGCTCCATCGATTTATTGAAGATCGTCATGCCGGCAAAGGACGGAACTGGAGTGAAAAAGAGCGAATTGCTTTTGCTGAACTAATTCCTCTGTTGGATGAGCATCTTAAAGAAGGAATGAAGTATCTTTCTGATAATTTCCCAAGAATTATGGGGCGGGATTTTATCAACCTTATTATGCTTAAAAATATTGATGATATTCCGCAGGAATGTGCGGAGGCATTTATTGAGTTTTATACGTGTTTATTTATGCAACCTGATATTCCTTATGTATGGCGAGTAGAAGAATTATTGCAGAATCTAATCGATAAGTTTGGAATTGGTAAAGTTAGTCCATTGGTGTCTTTAGCAAGGCAGAAGCGTATCATCTCAGATACTTGGAGTCCTTCTTTCGAAGGAGGAGCTGCGTAATGGTGACGAAGAAGGTGAGATATGGGTATTAAAACACTGTTGCGCGGCGAATCCAAGAATGTGGAGTACAAGCTCACACCTCCCTCCAGGAGCATCAACTACACCAAAACCGCAGTGGCGTTTGCCAATGGACAAGGCGGATGTTTGGTGTTCGGTGTCGAAGACCAGACGCTCCGTGTGGTTGGTATTGCCGAAGACAAAGTGTTCACGGTAATGGACTCTATTTCGGATGCCATTGTCAATAGTTGCGAGCCGTTAATCATCCCCGATATCACCATGCGTGACGTGGCCGGTAAGACAGTCATTGTGGCTGAAATCGCTCCTGGTTTGCAACGTCCGTACCATATCAAGTCGCTCGGCCAGGAACAGGGAACATTCGTTCGTGTGGCCGGCACCACGCGTCAAGCAGACCAGCCCACTATTCGGGAACTGACCATCGAAGGCAGCAATCGGAGTTTCGACCAAGTGCAGTGCCTTGGACTATCCGTAACTGAAGAAGACATCGAAGCATTGTGCGCAAGTCTGACGAAAACCGCGAAGGATAATGCCGAAGACCCCGAAAAAGTCAAAACGGTTACGGAGAAACAGTTGCTGCAGTGGGGTGTGCTGGCAGAACAAGACGGGCAATTGGTGCCCACCAATGCCTATGCGATTCTGACCGGCAATACGGCCGTCCGATCCGTGGTGCAATGCGGCGTGTTCAAGGGAACCACCAAAGCTGTGTTCGTGGATCGACGTGAGTTCGCCGGTACTCCGCAGGAGCTTATCGAAGAGTCCTACCAGTATGTGTTGCGCAACATCCATATGGGCGCTCGGTTCAAAGGCGTGTACCGGCAGGACGTGTATGAGATTCCACCGGATGCCATTCGAGAGCTGATTGTCAACGCGATAGTGCATCGCAGCTATATCGACCATTCAAGCATTCAGATCGCGATTTACGATAATCGATTGGAGATCACTTCGCCCGGGCGTCTGCCGATGGGACAGACCATTGAACGTATGAAGCAGGGCTATTCAAAAATTCGCAACGAGGCATTGGCCTCTGCTTTTGAATACATGGGTTATATCGAGCACTGGGGGAGTGGCATCCTGCGCGTTCTGCAGGAGGTGCGCGATGCCGGATTGCCTGAACCGGAATTCCTCGGCGGCGATACGGATCTGCGCATCAACATTTATCGCAATGGCTCAGAGACAGGTTCTGATGACGGGATTGTGACGGGATTACGACGGGATTCGCTTTCTGATGACGGGATTGTGGAAGGAACAACTTCAAAAACGAGTGCTGCTCCGAATGCCGCCATTGAGGTGCTTCCATCCCAGAAAGAGCGTATTCTTGATGCGCTGCGTAAGAATGCGAGTATTTCTATCTCTGACGCCATACGGATACTGGGTGTGCAGGAAAGGCAGGCTCAACGAATATTGAAGAGTCTGGTAGAGGAAGGCAGTGCAGTGAAAATTGGTGCTGCCCGCGCCACTCGATACGCTGAAGCGAAGAAAAGGACGGAACTGCATGAGTGAGAATAGCCAAGTAACAAGACTGCTCGCCAGACGTTTCAGCCAGCCAGGTGAACATGGACGCATCGTATTTTGGCGCGACGATAAGAAACAGTACGCGGATGTCGTGGCAACATTGGTGGGGGAGTATGCCACTGATGAAGCGCTGCGCGAAGTTGAACTCATCACCCCGGAAATCGGTGATGAGAACGACAGGCGGTACATTCCGTTCACGGTGCGCTATCGCATGTTCCACGAGCAGCCGAATCAAAAATTCCTAGTATATCTGACGGAGTCGGCCCCGGCGGTTCAAGACAACTGGCTGTTGGATTTGGAATTGGCGTACTGTCCCACGTTCACCATGGACAAACTCGCCGTGACACTTACGGAAACGCTGCCGGAAGCCTCCTCCGACACTCGAAACAAGTGGTTGGAAGTAATGAGGGGCGTACCAAAGTTCTTCGACAGCGAAGAACGCGCCAAGCGTCTCGCGAAACGTCTTAACGCGCACGACGACGCCACCGATTTCCAAGCGAAGATGATCGCCACGCTGCTGCAACTGAAAGAGGATCGGCACAGCATGCAAGACATCTGGGCTGAGCTACTTACGCAATATTCGCAGGGTGACGATTCCGGTATCACCGTGATCGAACGCATGGGATTAAGCACGTTCCATTGGACTGGAACACGGCGCATTTATCGTTTTGACGTGGATACTGATGCCGGCAGCGAGCCGACGGTGAAGGACTTCGTGCTATGGCTGTTCCAGCTCGCATGGAACGGATTCTCCGATGGAAAGAACGCCGTCTCCACTTATGCGAACATTATTCGCGACTGGGACGACTGGTATAAGAATATCGACATGCGCACGGTACTGCAGAATCTTTCCGAGAACGCCGTGGAGGAACTGCACCTGTCCACTCGAATCGCCGACATGAGCGTGGAAGAGCTTGCCGACCGTGACCTGTTCCGCGACGTGGACGAGATGATCGTCAACAAGCTGTTCGAACGGTTGGGCTCGCAATCCATTACGGACGACCAGGTGCAACGAATCATCAACGGGCGTAAGCAAAAGCTCTGGTACGCAGAATATACCGACCAATACGAGTGCATTGCCGCAGCAAGCAGGCTTCGCGCCGTGTTGACTGAATGCAGCGGACTCATTAGCACCATCAGCTCACCGGAACAAGGGATGAAGCTGTATGCCGAAAAGCTGTACAAGGCCGATGGCGCATACAGAAAATATGTGCTCGCATGGCATCGTGCCAACCCGGATGCGGTGAGTGTGGACGATGATCTGCAAAGCGCCTACGAGGCATATCAGCAGGATCTGGGTCAGGCATGGCAAAAACAAGTCGATACGCTAAGCCAATGGAAGTTCATAGACATGGACGCGCAAACCAATTTCTATGAACGTGAAATCGCGCCGGTATTGAAGTCCGGCAGAAAAATCGCCGTGATCATTTCCGATGCGCTACGTTACGAGGTTGCGCAGGAACTGTCCGAACGCATCGACAGGGAAAGCCGTTTCAGTGCGAAACTGAACATGCAATACAGCGTTCTGCCATCCTATACACAACTTGGCATGGCGGCGTTGCTGCCGCACGGCTCGCTCGAATTCGACAGCAAAGACCGTTTGTATGTTCTGGCTGATGGACGCAGCACCAAAGGAATCGAAGCGCGCACCGCCATTCTTTCGGCCGTAGGCGGCAAAGCGATTAGATATGACGATTTGACAAAGCTGAAAGTCAGCGAAATCAAAGAACTATATAAATCCTGCAACGTGCTGTATGTGTATCACAACCATATCGACGCCACCGGTGATACGGAGAAAACGGAATCGGAAACAGTGGACGCATGCGAGAAGACGTTCAAGGAACTGGGTGAAGTAGTCAAAAAACTTGCCAGCGGCAACGTCCATAACATGATCATCACCGCGGATCACGGATTCCTCTATCAGGACCGAGATTTGGACGGTACGGAATGGTTGAGCGAACAGCCCAAGGGCGATGCGGTATGGGTGAGAAAGAGACGATTCTCCATCGGATCCAATCTTGCTCCGGGTCGTGCGTTCGTGACATTCAATGCCGCGCAGATAGGAATGGACGATGTTCGGAATGAAGGCATAAGCATTCAAGTGCCGAACTCCATCATGCGCTTGCGCATGCAGGGCGCCGGTGTGAAGTATGTGCATGGAGGAGCAGCATTGCAGGAAATCGTCGTTCCTGTGCTGCATGTCAGTAAGGGACGTTCCGCGGCCGATGATGTGAGGGCTGTGGAATTCACTATTCTGCAACGAACCGACAGGCTTTCCAGCAGACAGTTGACTGTGGAATTCTTCCAGAACGAGCCCGTTGGAGGAAAAGTCCGCGCACGTACCGTATTGGCCGGATTGTGGGGACGTAATGCGGCAGACAATGATGTGCTCATCTCCAATGAGACGCCGGTCGCCTTCGATCTGATTGGGCAGGAGAAAAGCGAACGCCATGTGACGGCTACGCTCATGCTGACCAGTGACGCGGAACGGTTCAATGGAACGAATATCGAACTGCGCTTGCGTGAGAAGACAGCCGGGTCAAATGTGCTGGTCATGCTTGAGCAGAAGGCACGATACTTCTTCAAACAGGGTGTGGTGGCCGACGATGCCGGATTCTTCGACTGAATTGGATGAGCACAGAGGAAAGCGATCGTAAGGGGTAACACAATGAATGAGCAGGGTATGAGCCAGAACGGTTGGATTGAAAGTCCTGACCACAACGCGGATGGGGATCCCCTGAGCGCGTTGGATGTCAAGATCACTGACCTGTTCCCCGGGGTCACTGTCCGCAAGGATCTGGTGAACAAGGTCAAGGGCAATGCGTTGGTGCCCTCATATGTGCTGGAGTTCCTGCTCAGCGCATATGCCACGAATACCGACCAGGCCAGTATCGAGTCGGGTGTGGATCGAGTGCGTGCCATTCTTGCAAACAACTATGTGCATCGTGAGGAAGCCAATCTTATCCAGTCGAAAATCCGCGAGAAAGGGAGCCATAGGATTATCGACCGTGTACAGGTGGCTCTTAACGAGAAGACCGACCTGTATGAGGCGACATTCTCTAATCTCGGCATCAGCCAGGTCATCGTCGATCCAAGCCTTGTAAAGGCTTATCCGAAACTGCTGGTGACGGGCATCTGGTGCATGTGCCAGATCGGCTACGCATATTCCGGCGACCCACGCGAAGTGCCATGGCAGCTGCTACAGCTCAAGCCTGTTCAGTTGTCGCGCGATGACCGCGAAAACTACATGCAGCAACGTTCGCAATTCACCGATAGCGAATGGATCGATCTGCTGATGCAATCCATTGGGTTCAATCCCGATCTATTCTCCGACCGGGTGAAACTGCTGCATCTGGTACGCATGGTGCCGTTTGTGGAACGAAACTACAATCTGGTCGAACTCGGGCCGAAAGGCACCGGCAAATCGCACATCTACTCGGAATTCTCACCGCACGGCATGCTTATATCCGGCGGGGAAGTGACAGTGGCCAAACTGTTCGTGAACAATTCCAACGGACACTTGGGGCTTGTGGGCTATTGGGATACGGTGGCGTTCGACGAGTTCTCGGGCAAGGCCAAGAAGGCCGGCCGGGACTTGG
>ERZ781275.1794-NODE-1794-length-11841-cov-2.260394_pt1 | contig 11841 bp, 10 predicted proteins | sample MGYA00375853_ERZ781275 | MGnify/ENA primary metagenome ERZ781275 (study PRJEB29790, sample SAMN03653691) | human gut metagenome | host: Homo sapiens | place: USA: Dallas, Texas | collected 2012-07-23 | study: EMG produced TPA metagenomics assembly of the Gut...
TGAATATATAGAGGATACAATTAGTTTAGACGGAAATGATTGGACTTTTTCACAACATATAAAGTTCAATACTATTCCTAACGAAGACGATTTCAGAAATACAATTAAAGAATATCTCGGATGGAAAGTGTCTGCTGTTTTGAGAGGTGAAATTGATGGTTAAATTTAAAGAGTTTAAAATTGATGAAGTTTTAACATGGCAATCACAAAAAGAAATTGATCCACTTAAAATTCCTGAATTGACCATAGAAAGTGATACTTTATATCCGTTTTATGGTCAGGCAACTTTAAATAACGGTATTATTTCATATCTTTCACTTGCTGATAAAGTATTAAATAATCCAAATGGCAAACCTACAATACTTATTCACTCTAATAATCAAAATATTGTTTATCTTAAAACACCGTTTTATTTAAAAGATGGGCATGGGGCAACAAGTGTGCTACAATCAGAGTTTTTAAACGAAAAAATAGCTTTGTACTTGATGACCAGTATAAAAAAAGTGATTACTAAAAAGTTTTCGTACAATGAGAAAGCTACAAAGATCGCACTTAAAAATACTTATATTCAATTGCCAGTCAATGACAAAGGAAAAATTGATTATAAATACATGGAAAAGTACATAATCGAACTCGAAGAGGAACGAATAATCGAACTCGACTCATATTTAAAAATAAGTAATTTAGAAAATTATAACTTAACTAAGCATGAATCAGAAATTTTACAACAATACCATAAAAATAAAATTCTTTACAAAGACTTTAAAATTGGTGAATTATTTGATATTCATCCAACAAAGTCATATGGTTTTACTAATAGAACATTGTTTAAGACCATTGGGGAAACTCCTGTTGTAGTTAATTCTAGTATAAACAATGGAATTGGTGGATATGTTAATTTAGAACCTACAGAAAACGGGAATATGATAACTTATACAGATACGACTACATCTAAAGGAATATTTTACCAGCCAAACGATTTCATTGGATACTCACATGTTCAGGGATTATACCCGTTGAATGATATTGAATGGTCTGAAAATGCACTGTTATACTTTCTTGCTTTATTTAAAAAGCAAGCTGCGGGAAGATTTGATTATGCAATCAAATTCAACCGTAAAGTAGCAGCTGAAATGGTTGTTAAGCTTCCTGTAACCGAAAAAGGTGAGATTGATTTTAATTTTATGGAGGATTTCATTCGAATTCAAAAAAAACTATCTATAAAAGATGTAGTTGATTGGAAGAATAAAATAATTGCAACTACAAAAAATGTGTGTTAATGATATATGATATTTTTAGTGAAAATATTTCCGTTTTCTAATATGAAATAAATGCAGAATGGGAGGATAAATATATGCAATTATCAAAAATTCGTATAAAAAACTATCGTCTGCTTATTGATGCGGAATTGGATGTTGATAAAAAGACAACTCTGATTGTAGGTAGAAACAATACGGCAAAAACTTCTTGTATTGATTGTATCAATACAGTATTGAGCGGGAAAAATTTTTCTTATGATGATTATCCTTTGGAAAAACGCAAGGAGTTTTTTGAGTTGATTACAAAATTTATGTCGAAGAAAATCTCTTTTACAGAACTTTGTGATAATCTTTCAATAATTTCGATAGAATTCTTAGTCGATTATTCATCTGATGGTATTGAAGATAATTTAGGTGCACTATCTCCATTTATTATTGATGTTGATTTGGATACAACAGAAGCCATCATTCGTGTGGAATATAAAATAAAAACAGACGAAAAAATTTTGTGGACCTTATTGGAAAACAGTTTTTACACAGACGGTGTATATTCGGCAAACATTGAAGAAGTGCACGATGAAATTGTCAGTAGTTTTACAAAAATATTTGAATTGAAAATTTATGCAATAAACCCCAAAAACGACGAGGATAAACAGTTGAAGACCTATAATGAATTAGCTGAGCTTTTTCCGTTTTATTCAATTCCCGCAGAGAGAACTCTTGGTGAAGACGGTGGTCAAAATAATAATACTCTTAGCTCATTGATTTCTAGCTTTTTTGATGTGAATGAAGAAGACCTTGACTCTAATGTCGCCACAGAAGTTATAAAATTGCGTCAAATTATTGGAGATGCAAACAAAGGCCTTCAGAAGCAAAGCAATGAGATTCTTAGTTCTATAGTTAATAGTGCTATTGGGTTTGGGTATCCAAATGGAGAGGAGTTACAACTTGGTGTAACAACTCAATTAAAAATAGATGATGAAATTAAAAATAAAACAATGCTCTCATATACTTCGGGGACATTGGGGGAAAGCTTACCAAGTACGCATAATGGACTTGGTTATAAAAATTTGATTAAAATGGAATTTCTTCTCGTTGCTTTTTCAAAAGATATAGAAAAACATGGTGAAGCTTGTATACCATTATTATTTATTGAAGAACCTGAATCACATATGCATCCGCAAATGCAACACTCCTTTGCGAGTTACCTTGAAACATTTTTAGAGAGAATTTCCAATATACATATTCAAACATTCTTGACTTCTCATTCTGCACATATTGCGAATACGATGGACTTTTCAAAAATTCGTTATGCACAAAAAACAATTTCAGGAGTAATATACAAAAATCTGCATTCATTTGCTAAAAGTAATGCAGATAATATGGACTTTATCAAGAAGTATCTCACTCTTAGTCGATGTGACTTATTCTTTGCAGATAAAATAATATTTGTGGAAGGTGCATCTGAACGACTACTATTGCCTGATGTGATTTCAAAATGCGAGAAGGCAGGTTTATTTGACACTCAAACATATAAATTGACTGCTCAATATTATGCTCTAATTGAAATAGGGGGAGCATATGCATATAAATTTATACCTTTTGTTAATTTTCTTGGAGTTCCATGCTTAATCCTTACAGATATTGATTCAATGATAGATGGAAGAACAAAAGCAGTTGTTAGCGAAGGAAAGACAACATCAAATTCAACATTGAAATGGTTAATGAGAAAAATTAAATCCTTACCCGAAAAAGATAAATCTAAAATAGATTTGGCTGATATTATTGCTTTAACAGCAGAACAAAAAACATACGGAAAATGTCATATTGAATTTCAAACTAAAGAAAATGAATTATGTGGAAGATCATTAGAAGAAGCAATTAAGAATGTGAATAGAAATCATTATGGTTTAACTGGTAAAGTTACAGAAGACTTATTGAAATTTGAGGAAAAAAGTAAAACTGATTTTGCTTTAAATTTGATTTGTAATTATCCTGATTATGAAATACCACAGTATATTAAAGATGGTTTAATATGGTTAAATGAGCAAAAAGTTCTTGAATAAGGAGTCGAAACTATGAATGATATTAACAAATGTGTCAATTATGAAATTGCAAAGGCTGAGGCTGACAAGGTAGATGAACAAATTATTACTACTCTACAGGAAGGTTATAGTTTTCGTGTTGAGGCTGGAGCTGGTTCTGGAAAGACTTATTCATTAAACAAAGTAATTGAATGGATTCAGGCAAATAAATGGGCTGATTATAGTCGAAAAAAGCAAAATGTAATATGTATAACTTATACTAATGCTGCTGTAAATGTTATTGAAGAACGATTATCAAAGGATTCTTTCATCCTTCCTTCGACAATACACTCTTTTGCTTGGAATGCAATAAAGCAATATCAGAGTACCTTGTTAGAGTATATTGAAAAGAATGAGAATTTACATGCAGACGAAGGAGACTTTATTAAGGCATCAGAAGTAAAATATAATTTTGGCCATAGGTACAAAGAAAATGGAGTACATTATTTATATCATGATGATGTATTGAAAATTTTCTGTTTGTTTTTGGATAATGAAAAGTTTCGACGCGTTTTTTCAAACAAATATCCGTTGATTCTGATTGATGAATATCAAGATTCTTATAAGCCAATTATTGATCGTTTTATTGAATATTTTATTTCTGTTAAGCAGGGTCCACAATTTGGATTTTTTGGTGATGCGTGGCAGACAATCTACCAGTCGAATAAAGCTTGTGGAGTAATAGTACACGATAATATTAAGGAAATCAAGAAAGTGTCTAATTTTAGATCTGCACCAAGGATTGTACAGTTTCTCAATGATATTAGACCTGAACTGCCACAACAATCTGCAATAGATAATTTTGAGGGTGAAGTAATCGTCGTTACTTGTGACGATTATTCTGGAGAAAGACGAACGGATCATAATTTTAAAGATGATCTCCCTGCAAAAGAACTGAAGAAAAGGTTAGATGTATTGACAAATGTAATAAAAAGTATTACTCCTTCTGATGAAAGTTTGAGAGTATTAATGATTACGCACAGGGTACTTGCAATCCAACAAGGATATGAACGCCTTTTGAACATTTTAGCTGATGGATTACGTGATAAACAAGATCAATTTCTTTTGTTTTTTATGAATACAGTTGAACCTATTTATGAGGCGCTTAATAAATCAAATATGCAGTTGCTATTTGATACTCTCGGCGTTAGACGATATCCTATCACTAAAAAAGCAGAAAAAGCAAAGTGGAAAGAACTAGAACAATTGTTGGCAGCTGCTCGCACTAAAAAAGCGATTGATGTTCTTAAAGAGGTTATTGTTTCTAATCTCATTCCTATACCACCACAGGTGGAAGGATGGTTAAGACTTTATTATGATACTCCTGAAACAATATATGGGTTAGATACATCGATTCAAGAATTTTTGGAATTAGAGTATAATGAATTTTTGGCAGCTATAAATTTTTTATATCCTCAAGCTGAATTTTCTACTGAGCATGGTGTGAAAGGTGAAGAGTATGATAACGTAATTTTTGTTATTAGTAAGGGATGGAATCAATATCAATTTGATACTTATGCACCAATGATAAATGGCTCTGTCGCTATTCCAAAAGGAAAGGAATTATCTTTTGAACGAAATCGGAACTTATTTTATGTTTGTTGTTCGAGGCCTAAGAAAAGATTGATAATATTCGTCACAGTGCCTATAGGTCCTTCATTTCGAAGTTTTTTAACATCTTTAGTTGGTACAAATAACATCTTTACATATATACAATTTATAGATAAATTAGAAACTAAAAATAATTGATGAGAATGTTTTTGTTTTATAGCATAAAAACAATGATGACAAGGATTTTGCTCACTTCAGGAATTTAGTGATTTATGCAATTTCTATTGAAAAATTGATACATTTTTGATACACTAAACTTATTAAAAGAGTATATATTTAATAAAATTGAACTTTATTTTTATTTATTGATATTATATTGAACTTAAAATCGGTCAAATTAGAATTTGATATAGAGAGTTCGAATAGTAAATAGAATGTAAAAAAGCCTTTAGATGATATGATGCCCCAGTAAACATTGTAAATAATTAAACACTGACTATAGGAGGTTTTTACTTACTATAGGTAGAAAATTACAATATTCAAAAGAAATAAAAATATGTACTGTAAAACGTTATTTGTCAGATTTTTATTTGAATAACATAGATGATTCCAAAAGCTATTTTGAAAATTGAAAAAATGAAGATATTTACTTGACAGGATGGTTGCGAAGATATTTTTCAAAAGTCAGAAGTAAATTTGAAATTGGTGAATTAGATAATAGTTTAAGAAGAAAAGAATTTTTTATAAAAGAAAATTTTCAAGAATAAATAGATGTAAATAAAAAAGCTAAGTTCTTTGGTTACAAAGAATATTGGCTTTTTTAATACACTATATTATTTTGTTCTTACTATTTATAAAAAAGTTATTTCATATTTACAAAAATATATTATAATGTAAAAGCATTAAAAATGTAAATATATAGGGGAAGAAGGTTTGATATGATTAAATTTTTTAAAGTAAACATAGAACCTAACAAAAGGTTAAGAATGATAGAAGTAATATTTTCAATAGGATTATGTATTGCTTCAATTATATCAATTGGATATGGCTTGCTTGATATTAATGCTAATATTGAAGATATACAGTTTAAACAAAGTATCCAGATGACAAGAGATACTGACTTAGAAGACTACAGTGAAGATAACACGATTTGTGATGTTACCTATACAAATGGTGACAAGCAGCTAATTGTATCTTATTCATATGAAGACTATGTTAAATTAGATGATAAGACAATTATCGCATATGAATACGAAACAAAAAACGGGACAAAATTATATTTTGATCACCAAAATATAAACGACCAAGAAGTACAATATACCTACAAACAAGTAAGAGCTAATGAATTAGCTCCATTATTTAATTTTGGGATTGCTTCTTTAATCTTGATGTTATCCATTTTAATTATGATGTTATTTGCAAAACAATTTACAACCTATGAAAAATCATGGTTTATTTCGATCATGGTTCTAGCAACGATTTTTTCCGTAGTTTTCCCAGAAGAAAGTGCTAATGGGGTAAATGGAATTATCATTATGCTGCTTTATTTATTGGATACATTCTTAAATATTCTTTGTGAATTATTGATTTCTAAACAATCACGATATAATTTTCTTGTGTCGGTATTAGTTGAAATTGTTGAAATTGCTATATGTGTAGTATTAATGTATCGATTTGCTACAATGGCAACAACATTATTTTTCTGGCTGCCAATTGATATTATTAGTTACATAAATTGGTCAAAACATAAAGATGATGAAGAAAATGAATTAACAGTAGTAAGAAAACTAAGAGGATACCAGGAAGTTTTAGTTATCATCGGAATCATTGTTTGGACGTTTGTAATTGGATATCTTATTAGTGGTTTAAATATTGCCACGGATTTCTACAACAATGAATTATTAGAAACATTCATTATCTATATTGATGCTTGTGCCTCAGCAGTAGGGATTGCAAATGGTTTATTTATTTTCTTTAGGTTGCAAGAGCAGTGGATTGCATGGTATATTTGTGCATTTCTTGAAGCCGTTATAAATATTATTTCGGGACAATATGTTTTATTAGTTCTAAAATTAGGCTATTTTACTAATACAACATATGGTTATATCAAGTGGAGCAGATATATTAAGGAACATACAACAGAGAAACAAGCACAAATATCATAATGTGTCTTGAGGAATGATGTTAAAATTGATAGAATAAAGTATATATTAAAATGTGCAAGATTAGGAGTGAAAATATGGCTATATTAGCAGGTGATTTTAAAACAGGATTAACTTTGATTGTTGATGGTGATCCTTGTCAAGTTATGGATTTTCAACATGTAAAACCAGGTAAAGGGGCTGCCATCTTAAAAACAAAGATGAGAAACTTAAAAACTGGAGCGATTCAAGAAAGAAACTTTAATGCTTCGACTAAGTTTGAGGCAGCAAATATTTCAAGAAAAGATGCGCAATATTCATATGAAGCAGATGCTACTTTTTATTTTATGGATCTAGAAACATATGAAACATATGAATTGGCAGAGGATCAAGTAGGGGACAATAAATATTATATTATTGAAGGTTCAACTGTTTCATTAATGTTCTTTGACGGGTTATTGTTATCAGTATCTGTTCCTGAAAAAGTAGAATTAACGGTGGTTGAAACGGATCCAGCCATCAAGGGTGCACCATCTAACCAGACAAAAGATGCCGTTACTGATACAGGGTTAACATTACGGGTTCCTCAGTTCATTGATACTGGAGAAAAAATCGTTGTGTTTACAACTGATGGAAAGTATGCTGGAAGAGCTTAATAAGCTCTTTTTTAAAATTATGAATAAAATTGTATTGATTACTGGGGGGGCTAAAGGAATTGGCAAAGCAATTGCTTTAGAATTGGCAGAACAAGGATATGATATTGTAATTAATTATTTAACATCTAAAAAAGAAGCTGAGGCATTAAAAAATATGATTATTGATGATTATGGAGTACGTTGTTTGGCTATTGCAGGAGATGTTTCTAAGGAAGATAAAGTAGATGAAATGGTATCTTTGATTGAGTCAAAACTTGGTGGCGTTGATATTTTGATCAATAATGCAGCCGTAGATTTATCAAATTTATTTCATTTAAAAAATGCTGAAGAATTTAGAAAAACATTAGATGTAAATGTAGTAGGAGCATTTAATTGCAGTAAACGTGTTTATCGCCATATGATCGATCAAGAATATGGAAAAATCATTAATATCGCTTCGACCAATGGTATTAATACCTATTATCCGATGTGTATTGATTATGATGCATCTAAAGCTGCATTGATTTCTATGACACATAATCTTGCCTTTGAATTTGCACCTTTTGTTAATGTAAACTGCATTGCTCCAGGTTTCATTGGTACGGAAAATGAACTGAATGGTTATGATGAGCAATTTTTAAAAGAAGAAGTTGAAAAAATCATGGTCAATCGCTATGGTGATCCTCAAGAAGTAGCTTATTTAGTAAAGTTTTTAGTAAGCAAAGAAGCTGATTTTATTAATAATACCGTAATTCGAATTGATGGTGGACAAAAAGGAAGTTGCTAATCCAACTTCCTTTTCATATTTGATAATGCTAATAAAATAGATAATTTTCCATACTCAAAAGTTAAACCGCCTTGCATATATAAGGTATATGGTTCAATAACTGGGGCATCAGCACTTAATTCGATCGTACTGCCTTGAGTAAAGCTGCCAGCAGCCATAACTTCATCAAAAGGATATCCTGGCATTGGAGCTGGTAAAACATGGACAAATGAATCAATCGGACTAGTTTGTTGAATGCCTTGAGTAAAGCTTACTAAATTCTCCTTAGATTTAAGTTCTAATGTTTGAATAATGTCAGTCCGTGGTTCATCATAGCGAGGAGATACGTTTGAATATTCTAGTTTTTCCAACATATAAGCTGTAAATATAGCAGTTTTTAATGCGTTTTTTACAGCATTGGGTGCCATAAAAATTCCTTTAAAAAAAGCATTGTTTAAATTGAAATTAGCCCCTAAATCTTTTCCAATTCCTGGAGCTGTTAATCTTTCCGCTACCATATAAACTAAATTTTGATTACCGGCTACATATCCTCCAGTTGGAGCAATCCCGCCACCAAGATTCTTCATTAAAGATCCGACAACAATATCAGCACCAACATGCCCGGGTTCTTTGGTTTCTACCAACTCGCCATAACAATTATCTACCATAATAATTACTTCATCATTTACTTCACGAATCTTTTTAATGATCCGTTCAATCTTTGCTATCGATAATGACTTACGATGCGAATAACCCCTAGATCTTTGAATTTCAACTAATTTAATATTCTTTTCTTTTAAGCGTTCAATAATCATTTGATCATCAAAATCGTCATTAATTAATTCAATTTGTTCATACTTCACTCCGGCAGCTTTTAGCGACTGACTTGAATCTCCGCTTATCCCAATCATTTCCTGAAGCGAATCGTAAGGAGCACCAGACAATGAAATCATTGTATCACCATGTTTCAATAAGGCTGAAAGAGTTATGTATAAGGCATTTGTTCCGCTCATAATTTGAGGCCGTACTAATGCATCCTCACAACCAAGAACCGTTGCAAAAATCTTTTCAATCTTATTTCTTCCCTCATCATAGTTTCCATAACCGTTGATATCACTAAAATCTGAGTAAGAGACTTTGTTTTCAATAAAAGCAGATAAGATTCGATTAGAATTTGTTAGACAAATAGAGTCGATCTTTTCGTAGATATCATGTAAAACTGTATCAGATTCTTTAGCTAAAGTAAGTAGATCCGGATTTATGTGATCAAGGATCATAAAAAACCTCCTATAAATAATACATTGTTTATTATACACATTTCTTGATTAATTGCATTGATATCTATTGAAGAAATATTAATAAATTGAAAAAATAAAAAAACAACAAGTATAAAGCAGTAACTAAGGATTAAAATGTGTGATATTAAAGCATTTTCTTATTGAATTATTCTTGATTTCATGATTGCAAGGTGACTTATCAAAAGTTTGGCACAACTAGATTGAAAATTTTAACCACATTATCATTATAATATAATGAACATACTTTCAACAAAACAGCAGCTGTTATTAATATTTTGTACATATTTAATATGATTAAGATAGTTTTCATCATGAATACGGCTTAGTAAGTTTTAAGAATTTTTGAATTTGTAACATATATGAGAGATGATCATGCAGGCATGCGTAGTGGTAAATAAGATATAGAGAAAATAATCATATAATTTATAGCTATTCAAAATTAAAATGAATATAAATCATATAGTAGGTTTTCACAAATAAAGAAAATAACCCATAACCCAAAGACTTATGATTTGATTTAGTTGATTAATATGATTGTAGGAATTTTTAATAATAATTATTAAAAAAATAATATATGATATACTTATCTATTATATACTTAAATAAATAATTTTAAATTTGGGGTGAAGTTATGATAGTGTATCAAGAAACAAAAGAACAATTTCTATTAGATGTATATAATGATAAAATAGATGAAAAGATAGAAAGATTAGTATATGGAATTGGCTGATGTGGTAAATTATTGTATTTTGATGGCTGATAAGTTAGATGTTGGTTTGGAAGATATAGTATTAAAGAAATTGAAAAAGACTGAAAAGAAATATCCTGTTGAAAAAGCTAAAGGAAATAGTAAAAAATATAATCAATTATAAGCTTTGTATATATAATAAAGTGTTGTATAAATATGCTGTTTTATATTAAAAGATATCAATAAATTTTGATATGAGGAATTTAAAGAGTATTAAAATCGTTACTTAAAATTAAAAAAATTGAGAGTTCTACCCATTGCATTTTATTTGGGTAATAATACTGCAGTAGAAATGAAAAAATTATATAAAGAGGATAATTTTGAAGAAAGGATAAAAGGTTAGTTTTAAAACATTTTATCCTTTTTATATAAAATTTTCTAAATTACTTAATAAATATTTTTGATTATCTCAGTAAGCATAGATGATTTGCATATATCCTAGACATTTACTATCTAATGATGATAAGATAGTTGTTAGTAAATAAAAAATTAGTAGCTAAAAAAGAGAGGAATCTAATTATGGAACCTAAACATAAAAGAAGGGTTAGATATAAGGGAACGCATCCTAAAAAATACAATGAGAAGTATAAAGAATTAAATCCAGAATTATATCCAGAAACAATTGAAAAAGTAATTAAAAAAGGTAGCACGCCAGTAGGTATGAACCTATCAATCATGGTTGATGAAATTTTAGAATTTTTAGATATTCAAGAAGGGCAAATAGGATTAGATTGTACTTTAGGCTATGGCGGACATACTTTAAAAATGCTGGAATGTTTAAATTATACTGGTCATATGTATGCTTTAGATATTGATCCAATTGAAAGTATAAAAACTAAAGAACGCTTATTAGGTAAAGGATATGGCGAAGATGTTTTAACAATAAAAAATTGTAACTTTAAAGACATTGATATCATATCAAAAGAGGTAGGTTTGTTTGATTTTGTTTTAGCTGATCTAGGGGTATCATCTATGCAAATAGATAATCCAGAACGGGGTTTTTCCTATAAAAAAGAGGGTCCCTTAGATTTAAGATTAAATCCTCAAAAAGGAGTTCCAGCATCTATTAAGCTACAAGAGTTAAATAGAGATCAGTTAGAGCAGCTTTTTATTGAAAACTCTGATGAGCCATACGCAAAAGAAATAGCTAGAAATATTGATTCATACTTAAAATCAGGCCAATTAATTACAACGACAACACAACTGTATAAAATAATTGAAAAAAGTTTATCTTTTATTCCAAAAAAGTTTGATTTACTACCTTCTGTAATAAAACCATGCCTATCTACTAAAAGTGCTTCATGAGCATTAGCTTCCTTCATTTTTTCTGCAACTTTTGCTCTAAACGCTGTACTAACT
>ERZ781275.1796-NODE-1796-length-11794-cov-3.177783_pt1 | contig 11794 bp, 10 predicted proteins | sample MGYA00375853_ERZ781275 | MGnify/ENA primary metagenome ERZ781275 (study PRJEB29790, sample SAMN03653691) | human gut metagenome | host: Homo sapiens | place: USA: Dallas, Texas | collected 2012-07-23 | study: EMG produced TPA metagenomics assembly of the Gut...
CCAAAATTGTGGGGGGGGGGGGTAATGGACTATATGAAAAGGAAAGATTGTAAGAATGAATATGAGAAATGAGTAAGAACAATTATCTTCATTGAACGATGAAAATTTAAGTTTTTAACAAAAAAAGAAAATGCAGGAAAAGTAAGATTAAAACCTGCGGATGGAGAAATACAAATGAAATATAAGAAGCGTAATGTTCGATGGATGTTGGTTGTATACGATTTGCTTGTGTATGAATTATCAGCGGTGTTGCTTTTAGGACTTTATGGTGGAAATGATAAACTTTCCATTTCAGGTATGATGCAGCAGATGGTTCTTGCACTGTTATGTGTATTTTCAATTAGATTGATTGGAAATGTATATGGACAGATTTGGAGATATGGCGGTATCCAGTGTTATATTCGATTGCTATATACAGATGCAATAGCATTTTTTGTCTATTTGATCTTAGAACTGATTCTTCCAGTTGAAAAAATTACATTTGCGAGAATGCTGTGTTTGATCAGTATAAATCTCTTAGGCGCATTGGCATTAAGGATGATGTACAGATATGCATATAAATGTAGTAATCAGGAAACTAAGCAGGGAAGATTTTTAGCTTCCTTATTATATACATTCGACAGAGTAAAGAAAGGAAATGATAAAGAAGTCCAGAAAATCAAAATAGCAATAATTGGAGCTGGACGTGTAGGAGTAAGCTTTGCGGAAGATCTTCTGAATAGTGATGAAGCGGCATACATTCCGAGATGTTTTATTGATATTAATGAAAATAAAGTAGGTCGTGAAATTCAAGGATTACCGGTATGGTCAGAAGATGAAGCAACATTTAGAAAATTGAATGAGTACGAAGTACAGGAAATTGTATTTGCCATACCGTCAATGGATGCAGAAAAGAAGAAAACATTATATGAATACTATAAAAATGCTGGATATAAATTAAAAGTTTATGATTATCCGACTGTTTATGCGGCAGGAGGAAAGCGACATTTAAGAGAATTTGATATTGAGGAATTACTGTTCAGAAAGCCATTGGTGGTATCTGATGAGCATACAAATGAATATTACAAAAGAAAAGTTGTTTTGATTACTGGTGGTGGCGGTTCCATTGGATCGGAGCTGTGTCGTCAGTTGGCAAAGATGCAACCGAAACAGATTGTATAGTGGTTCAGTTGTTATTTTGGATATTTATGAAAATGGTGCATATGATGTTCAGCAGGAATTAAAAATTGCATATGGAAATACTTTAAATCTTCAGATTGAAATTTGTTCTATTACACACAAGAAAGCACTGGAACATGTATTTGCTAAGTATCATCCACAGATTGTAATTAATGCAGCAGCACATAAGCATGTGCCTTTAATGGAACATAACTGTATCGAAGCCATCTATAACAATGTATTTGGAACACAGAATCTGGTAGAACTTTGTGAAAAATATGAAGCCGAACGTTTCATGATGGTATCAACGGACAAAGCGGTTAATCCTACGAATGTTATGGGTGCTACCAAGAGAATGTGCGAAATGATTGTACAGAGTGCAAGCACGCATGGAAAAGTGAAGTACAGTGCGACACGTTTTGGAAATGTATTAGGTAGTGCGGGGTCAGTTATTCCGTTATTTAAACGTCAGATAGCTAATGGAGGACCGGTTACAGTTACAGATAAGCGAATTATCCGATATTTTATGACTATCCCAGAAGCATCACAGCTTGTACTTCAAAGTGGAGCTATGGCAAATAATGGAGAGCTTTTTGTATTGGATATGGGACAGCCTGTAAAAATAATGGATTTGGCAGAGAATATGATTCGATTGTCTGGTGTACAGGGAATTGAAATTGTGGAAACAGGATTAAGACCGGGAGAAAAGTTATATGAAGAATTGTTGGTTAAAACAGAAGAATTAGATAAAACAAGTAACAGCATGATATTTATTGAGCGTGATTCAGCATTAAGTCCGGAAGAAATTAATACTCGTCTGAATATGCTTAGAGAAGTTTGTGAAACAGGAGATGACTCACAGGCAAGAGAAGTATTAAGAAAAGCTGTACCAACATTTAAAAAGCCGGAAGAAGTTAATCGAGCTGCTGAATTTGTTGTACATCAAAAAAAGAGTGAGCCTGAAAGGGAAGAAGCAGTAGCTATATAAAATATAACAAAATTGTATTTTTATAAAAATACGGGAAGGACGCATATGCATTACGAAACAAAATCAATATTAGACAAAATCAAAGGTTCTATTATTTTGGTAACAGAAGAGGGCGAACAGGAATATGCAAATATTGATGCAATTCCAGAGAGTCTATTGGATGCTGAAATGATTGTTAGTGTTATTGAGGCAAGGGATTATAAAATTGTTCTTTATTTAAAAAAGAATGAAATAGTCAAAAATGATCTGAATGCAGATTGGGTAAAAGAAGAGGTAGGAAGAACGGGTGTTGAGCCAGGCTTTTTCTAAAATAATCAGTCAGATAAAAGGAGGAAACGATATTATGAAGATTCCATTTTCACCGCCAGATATAACAGAAAAAGAAATTGAACAGGTTTCAGAAGCATTAAGATCCGGATGGATTACAACTGGGCCTAAGACAAAAGAATTAGAGCGAGAGGTTGCAGATTTATGTGGAGTAAATCGTGCTGTTTGTCTTAATTCGCAGACAGCATGTGCAGAAATGACCTTGCGTTTATTAGGAATTAAAGAAGGCGATGAAGTCATTACATGTGCGTATACATATACTGCAAGTGCGTCTGTAGTATGCCATGTAGGGGCAAAACTTATTTTAATTGATACTCAGAGAGATTCTCTTGAAATGGATTATAAGCAGTTGGAAAATGCGATTACTGAAAAAACAAAAGTAATTATTCCAGTAGATCTCGGCGGAGTGCCATGTGATTATGATAGGATTTTTTCTATTGTAGAACGTAAGAAAGACTTGTTCCATCCGGCAAATAAAATACAGGAAAGCATCGGCAGAGTGATTATTATGGCAGATGCAGCACATGCTTTTGGTGCAACCTGGAAAGAGAAACCAGTTGGAAGTATTGCAGATTTTTCAAATTTTAGCTTCCATGCAGTTAAGAATTTTACAACTGCAGAAGGTGGCGCCGCTGTTTGGAAAGATATTGATGGAATTGATAACGAAGAAATTTATCATCAGTATCAGTTGTTATCACTTCATGGTCAGTCAAAAGATGCACTTGCGAAAACGCAGCTTGGGGCATGGGAGTATGACATCGTTGGACCTTGGTTTAAATGTAATATGACTGATGTTGTAGCTGGAATCGGACTGGCACAGATGAAGAGATATAAAGGTTTGCTTGAACGTCGAAAAGAAATCATAGGAAAATATGATGCAGCATTTAAGCCAATCGGAATAGAGGTATTAAATCACTATACGGAAAACCACCAGTCATCTGGGCATTTGTATATAACAAGAGTTCCGGGAATTACGTTGGAGCAGAGGCATGAGATTATCGTGAAGATGGCAGAAGCAGGTGTTGCCTGCAATGTGCATTATAAGCCGTTGCCAATGATGACTGCATACAAAAATATGGGATTTGATATTAAAGATTATCCTAATGCATATAAAAGATTTGAAAATGAGATTACTTTACCGCTTCATACAAAACTTACAGATGAAGAAGTGGATTATGTGATCAAGCAGTTTAGTAGAATCGTGAAAGAATATATTTAAATGTGATAGAAGAAATAGGAGATACAGATGTTACGAGAATGGGAGAAATTACCAAAATTTATGCAGACGGAGGAAGTTCGTCCATATTATGACAGTTTAAAAAAGAAAAAAATTAGTTTGGCTTTAAAAAGAGGATTTGATGTATTTGCTGCATCTGTTATGCTCGTAACATTTTCTCCTGTATTAATTGCTATCTCAATTATGATTGTAAGAGATTCTAAAGGAGGAGTGTTTTATCGTCAGGAGCGTGTTACACAATACGGAAGAAAATTCAAGATATTTAAATTCCGAACAATGGTTGCTAATGCAGATAAAATCGGCACCCAGGTTACCGTATCCAATGACAGTAGAGTTACGAGGGTAGGCGAAAAACTTCGTAAATATCGTTTGGATGAATTGCCGCAGCTAATAAATATTATTTTAGGCGATATGACGCTTGTAGGAACCAGACCGGAAAGTACGCATTATGTAAAGAAGTATACACCGGAAATGTTTGCTACGTTGTTATTACCGGCGGGAGTTACATCTGAGGCGAGTATAAAATATAAAGATGAAGCGGAGTTATTGGATAAAGCAGACGATGTGGACAAGGTATATGTAGAAAAAGTTCTTCCGGAGAAGATGAAATACAATCTTGAAAGTATTAGGAAATTTAGTTTTATACATGATATAGGAACAATGATAAAAACAGTTTTTGCAGTGATTAGGTAGGGAGTGTGTATGGAAAAAGGATTAGTATCAGTTATTACGCCAACATATAATTGTGCGAAGTTTATAGGGGAAACAATTGAATCTGTTCAGACACAAACTTATCAGCAATGGGAAATGATTATTGTTGATGATTGTTCGACAGACAATACAAAAGAAATTGTCGATAAATATATAAAAGAAGATAGTAGAATAAAATATTTTTGCTTAGAAAATAACTCTGGAGCTGCCGTTGCGAGAACAAAAGCAATGGAGTTGGCAAATGGGGAATATATGGCTTTTTTGATTCTGATGATATTTGGCCAGAAGAAAAATTGAAAAAGCAATTAGCATTTATGAAAAAGTATGATGTTGCATTTTCTTGTACAGCGTATGAACAAATTGATGAAAATGGAAAATCGTTAAATAAAATTATAAAGACAGTACCAAAGGCTGATTATAATCGAGTGCTTTTAGATTGCCCGGTAGGAAATTCTACGGTTATGTACAACGTAGAAAAGATGGGGAAATTTGAAGTCCCTAATATTAGAAAACGAAACGATGATGCTTTGTGGCTTCAAATGTTAAAAAAAGAAAAAAACATTTATGGTATGAGATCGGTACTTATGAAATACCGCATAAGACAAAATTCTATTTCAAGTAATAAATTTAAGGTAATTAAATATCATTGGATTTTATATAGAGATATAGAACATTTGAGCATAGCCAGAAGTGTTTTTCATATAGCATATTGGTGTGTGATTAAATTGCTAAAAATTAAGTAAGGAAATAAATATGAAAATATCAGTATTAGTTCCTACGTTAGGAACAAGAGAAAAGGAAATTAGACGATTATTAGAAACACTGGAAAAACAGTCATATAAAGACTTTGAAATTATATTTGTAACGCAGGATAATCATGAAATTGTAAAAGATATAATTTGTAAATATAGTAATTTGGATATAAAGCAAATTGAAATGAGTGTAAAAGGATTATCACGAGCTAGAAATAGAGGATTAGAGCAGGCATCAGGCGAGATAGTAGTATTATCTGATGATGATTGTTGGTATCCTGTAAATGCATTTGAAATTATTGTAAATGCATTTGAAAAAAGACAATGTGCTAAAATTGTATTATCACAGATTTTTGATCCGGAAAAAAATATTCCATATAAAAATTATACTTCCAACGAAGAGTATGTAAGAAACAAATTACAGCTCATGTCAAAATCGTCTATTGAAGTTGCATTTAAGAAAGATTTAGTGATGAATAAAAAATTTGATGAACGTTTAGGTTTGGGGAGCGAATTTGTATGTGGAGAAGAAGTGGATTTCCTTTTAAGTAATTATGAAAAAAATACAATCTTTTATATACCAGAGGCAACGGTTTATCATAAAAAGAAAGAAAATGGTAGTAGCAACAAACAAATTATTGCTAAAGGGGCAATTTATGGAAAGAATTTTAATATATTTATTTGTTTATTAGTTTTACTTAGAGATTTGATGTTAAAAAAAGAAAATAATTTTAAATATTTTTTTGAGGGATATAATGAATATTTTAAAAGAACAAATTAAACTGTCAGTAGCTTATCCTGGATGGCGTTTGGCAATAAAAAAATTAAAATCAAATAAAAATAAAAAGATTTTTTTGTTTGGAACACCTATGCATGGTAATTTGGGGGATCATGCAATCGCAATCCAAGAACAATATTTTTTTGAAGATTTTTTCCCGGATTATGAATATTTTGAAATATTGATGCCTATGTATCATATACAAAAAAAAATAATAAAAAATGCAGTAACACCTGAAGATTTAGTTGTAATTTCGGGTGGTGGATGGATGGGGAATTTATGGATACATAATGAATGTGTTATACGTGAGATTGTGCAGAACTACCCAAATAATAAGATTATTATTCTTCCACAAACAGTATATTATACTTCAGGCGAACTGGGAGAGAAGGAATACAGAATCACAAATGAAATATTAAAAAAACATAGTAATTTACATATATTTGTAAGAGAAAGGAGGTCTTACAATTTTATAAAACAAAAATTTGAATTTACAGGAAACTCAGATGTATATTTAGTGCCAGATATGGTTTTGTATGGGAAAAATATAAGAACAAAGGAAAAATGTACTGGACATGAGAAAGTGATAAATGTATGTATTCGAGAGGATTGCGAATCTGAGCAAGAAAATATTGATGATTTTTATGAAAAAATAAAACAAAATTATAATATTAGAAAAGTTAGTACTGTTATAAAATCGCCAGTTGTTTTAAGAAAGCGAATAAGCGAGTTGCAAAAGTCGTGGGAAACTTTTGAAAATGCGGAAATTACTATAACAGACCGTTTACATGCAATGCTGTTTTCTGTATTAAATGGGACTCCATGCATTGTTTTAAATAATAAAACTGGTAAAGTTTTTGGAGTGGCAGATTGGCTTGATGATACAAATATGATTGTAAGAGCTAATTCGTTAAGTGAAGTGCTTGAAAAATTAAAGAGAACAACTATATGGGAACATAAAAAATATGATAGAGAAAAATTGCTAAACTATTTTGAAAAAATGGCAGACGTAATACGAAAGGATTAAGTATGGAAATCAAAAGATTGTTAGTTATCAATGTACCAATTAAGAATTGTAATCTTAAATGTGAATATTGTTATATTTCAGCATTGAAAGAAAATGAAAAAGGAGTAGCTAAATTTTTATATACTCCAGAGCATGTTGGCAAATGTCTTTCAAAAGAGAGGTTAGGAGGCACTTGTATTATAAATCTAACGGGAGGAGGAGAAACTCTTATTCCGAAAGAAATGCCGCAATATATTTACCAATTATTATTGCAAGGACATTTTTTAGAGGTTGTAACAAATGGAACATTGACAAGTCGATTTGATGAAATTGCTGAGTTTCCAAGAAATTTGTTAGAGCATTTGGAGTTCAAATTCTCTTTCCACTATGCAGAGTTAAAGAAAAAAGGATGGATAGATAGATACTTTTCAAATGTGAAAAAGATGTGGGAAAAGGGATGTTCGTTTACTGTTGAGTTAATGCCTTATGATGGATTGATTGATGATATTGATGAAATTATAAATCTTTGTAAATCAGAACTAGGAGCAGCATGTCAAATTACAGTAGGACGAAATGATTTGACTGAGAAAAAAGATCTTTTGACATCTATGTCAAGAAAAGAGTATGAGTCTGTTTGGAGAAAATTTGATTCTACAATGTTTGATTTCAAATTGGACATTTTTCAGAAAAAAATAGATGATTTTTGTTATGCGGGAGCTTGGACTTTGTACGTTGATTTAGGAACTGGGGCTGCTAAGCCATGTTATGGACAGCTTAGTAATCAAAATATATTTACAAATCCTGAACAACCAATAATCTTTAATCCAGTGGGAAAACATTGCAGACAGCCATATTGTTATAATGGTCATGCATTTTTAACCTTGGGAGTAGTTCCAGAATTAGAAACACCAACATACGCTGACATTCGTAACAGAGTATGTGAAGATGGTAGAGAATGGTTGTCGAAAGAAGTTAAAGATGCATTTTCACAAAAATTAGCTGATAATAATGAAGTATGGGATGAAAAGAAAAAGAATAGTTATGAAAGAAAGTATCCGTTTATATTTTTCAAAACGGCATTATATGACTGGAAAGAAATATATAATAAAGTTATAAGAAAACGCAAGAAATAAGGTGCGATATGAGTAATGGACAAAGAAATATAAAACAGAAAAGTACAATACTTGCAATTATATTGGTGATATATATTTATGTTCCATACTTTGCGAATATTTTGGAAAACACTTTTAAAATTTCATCGTTATATGAATATATAATTTATATGATGCTTGCGATAATAGCAATAGGAACGACAATGAGCATGAATAAACGTGTGCTTACATTTTTGTTTGTTTTTTGTTCTGCGATAATCATTAATTATATAGTAGTGCCTTATCGATATTATGTATTTATAGAAGGTATACAAGCGTTGGTTGGCATAGCAGTTCCATGTTTGTGTGTTTCAAATAATATATTTGATTTAAGAATATTTGTTGAAAAATGGTGGAAATTTTCTAAATTAAATTTACCGTTGGTATTAGTTGCAGTTGTCTTACTTAAACAAGGGCTAGTGCATTATTCAATATTTACAAGTATATGTGTACCAAATGTATTTATTGGTTCTTACATGGTACTTCAGGGAATTGAAAAAAGAAAATGGTTATATATTAATGTTGCCATTAATATTCTTGTGACTGCTGTTTTGGGTGGACGTATGTCTGTAGTAATATCAGCGTGCATGATTTTATTTGCATATGTATATTCAGGTAAAATAAAGTTATGGAAGAAACTAATAATTATTGTAGGACTGGTAGTATCGGCATATATTTTGCTAAACAATTTAATAGATATTTTATATTGGGTAAGCCAAAAACTAGCACAATATGGAATGCAATCTCGAAGTGTTACTTTGTTGATAAATCAAATAAAAAGCAATGAGATATACTTGACCAACAGAGATTATATTTATACGGCATGTGTAGAGTATATAAGGGGTAGAGTCGGTTTGCCAGGAGGATTTGGAATTCCGCTATATATTACGTCGGGTGAATATTATTATGCACATAATGTCGTTTTGCAATTTTTGACATTTTTCGGAATATGGGGAACTATCATTATTCTTGGAATTACATTGATTCGTGCAAGAACGATAAAGTATATTGCACCTTTAAAGTGTAAAAAATTTATGTATTTTATGTTGCTATGTTATATAGGCATCGGAATGACAGGATCGAGTATATGGATTCATTATTTATCAACTATTTTTATTGCTATTTTCTTTTTTGGAAATAGCAAGATTTATCAGTCAATAGAAGTGAGTTAGATATGAAACTTTTTCTAAAAAAAATCATAAAAAAATATAGAGATATGTCAGTAGAAATGAAAGCTGCGTCTTGGTATGCAGTGGGAAATATAATACAAAAAATTGCGCCTTGGTTGGTAATGATTATACTGACGCATTACTTAGCTACTGAGGAATATGGAATATATAGTATATTTATGTCCTGGCTAGAAATATTTGAGATTATTATAACATTGAGAATATACAGCAATGGTTATGTTGCAGGATTAGTAAGGGACGATGAAAACAGGACAACATATACAGCAACTATGCAATCATTGAGTATTGTATTGATTGTGATTTGGACATTAATGTATTTAATGTTTCACAAGGGGATTAATTATATTACTGGAATAAGTACTCCATTAAGTATACTGATGATATGTTCTTTTATAGGAACTATCAGTTTCGGATTGTGGTCATCAAGACAAAGAGTTGATAACCAATATAAGAAAATGTTATTTGCAATAATTGTATATGGTCTTATCGGACCTATCGTTGGTGCATTAACTGTTTTCCTTAATTTAGATAATCCTATATTTTATGTTATAGCTACAAGGACAGTAATCCAGTTAGGGGTTGCAATTCCGTTTTTTATATCAAATTATAAAGGTACATCCACATTATGGAAAAAAGACTATGCAATAGATGCATTGAAATATAATTTGCCATTGATGCCATATTACTTATCGATGATATTGTTAAATCATTCGGATCGTTTAATGATACAAAAAATTGATGGTTATGAAGATGCTGCTTTATATAGTGTATCATATAGTGCAGCTATGGTCATCTTTGTTATAAGTGGTGCATTGAATTTATCTCTACAGGCATGGCTGTTTAAGGAATTAAAGTTAAAGGATTCGTCGAAAGATAAAAGTAAATTGATAACAGTCGGGACAATTATAGTTGCTTTTTGCGCTATTGCGGAAATTGTGATGGCTCCAGAAATAATTTTGATTTTAGGAGGAAAAAAATATTTAGAGGCAATATGGGTTATGCCACCATTAGCAATTAGTGTTATTGTTATGTATATATATCAACAATATGTAAATATCTTGTTCTACTATAAAAAGACGAAATTTATTTTGTTTGCGTCAGTATTTGCAGCAGTGTGTAATATAATTTTAAATGCTATTTTTATTCCGATTTTTGGATATGTTGCTGGTGGATATACGTCATTAGTAAGCTATTTAATAGTCATGATTTTATATTTTGTATTAGCAAGAAAAGAATGTATTGATAATGAGATACAAATGAAAAATTATTTTAATACAAAATTGCAAATGACAATATTTATAGGTACGAGTATTGTGGCATTGTCTATGGTTGCTGTATATAAAAATGCAGTTGCTAGATATTTGTTGGCTTTAATGATGTTTGTATTGTTGGTTGCAACAAGGAAAAAATGGATACCAGAACTGAGAAAAGGAAAGAAAGTATGAAGAAGAAAAAACGATTAATTTCTATGTTATTTTTTCTCATAATATTTTTTACAGTAGGATATATAATTTTACCACGTATTAGAGTAAAAATTGAACAAGAGAAATGTGACAAAATATATGCAAATAAAATATTAAAATTGCCGGACAAAGAAAAAGCTAATGTAGGATTTACATGTACAGGGCTTTATTGGGATAAAGAAGAAGAGTGTTTTTTTATAGGAAATGCAGGTAAATATAAGCCTAATGATAAAACTTTCCAGGCTTCTATCGAAATAGTTGAAAAGGATTTTTCGGCTATTAAAGGAGATATACCTTGTTATTTAAAATTTGAGAATATGAGAGATATACAAGGAGTTACTAAGTCAACAGATGGAACTATCTGGTTATGTTCTTATGGAGAAAACAAAATTCGCCATATAGACGAAAAAGGAAATGAATTAGGAAATTTTGATATAAAAGAACCATCTGGCATTGCAAATGATAGTAGGAGTAACACTCTTTGGATTTTGACGAATAATTATTTATATAATTGTTCATATGATGGCGTAGTACAAAAAACAATTAAAATACATATAAAAGGACAAGATCAATTGCTTTTAGACGAAAAAAACGATTTGATATATTTTTCAGCAGGTGCAGACTATCATGGAGATAGCTATATTTATACAGTTGACTTAAAAACAAGTAAAGTTAAACCATTATATGTATTGAAAGATTCATATGCAATTGAAGGGATTACGATTGTTGATGATGTATTGTATGTGCTAAATGATGGTTATTATCATGACGCTGAAACGCCAATCAATCAAGTTAATATGTATTTTTTAAATAAGTTACAAACCAAAGAAAATTATCAGTAAATGGGGGAAATATAATGAAAATAGCAGTAGCAGGAACAGGATATGTAGGACTTTCTATTGCCACATTATTATCTCAAAATCATGAGGTAATGGCAGTAGATATTGTTCCGGAAAAGATAGAGAAGATCAATAAAAGGTAAGCGCAAAATAATTCGACGGATTGTGTTGCCCTAAAAATCATTCCATAATAA
>ERZ781275.1800-NODE-1800-length-11761-cov-3.694943_pt1 | contig 11761 bp, 9 predicted proteins | sample MGYA00375853_ERZ781275 | MGnify/ENA primary metagenome ERZ781275 (study PRJEB29790, sample SAMN03653691) | human gut metagenome | host: Homo sapiens | place: USA: Dallas, Texas | collected 2012-07-23 | study: EMG produced TPA metagenomics assembly of the Gut...
CCGAAACCTGTCCAGGTTCATCCACCTGCGCTTTAACAGGCCCTGGGTTTTGAAGGAGGGGCAGACATTCTGCAATACCAGCATCGGCGTGGCGTGCTATCCAGAGGATGGGAAAAGCATCGAGACGCTGCTTCGCACAGCCGATTTAGCCATGTACCAGGCCAAAAAATCCGGTCCTGGGCATGTCTGCTTTGGCAGCGAGCTCAAAACAAAGTAAAAAAATAAATGGGAAAATGAAAAGCCCGGACGGGGCGCCCCTTTGACAGAGGCGCCCCGTTCGGGCTCATTTTATTCAGTGCGGGTACGCGGGCGCCCTGAACGTCTTTTTCGTGCGGTAGTAGGTATTAAAGACCTTTTCGCTAAGGGGCTTGGAGAAATAATAGCCCTGTCCCAGCAGGCAGTGGTATTTGAGCAGCAGCGCGTACTGCTCCTCGGATTCGATGCCCTCGGCCAGAGAGATGATGTTGCCGAAATCCTTGCAGATCAGGATGACATTCTTGACCAGAGCCTGCTTTTTCTTGTTGCCAGTCAGGTCCTGGAGCATGGACTTGTCGATTTTGAGCTCTGTGAAGTCCAGCTCGCCCAGGATGGAGAGGTTGGAATAGGCTGTGCCGAAATCATCCAAGGAGATGGAAAACCCGGCCGCGTGGAAGGTGTTGATCAGCGCGTTCAGCGCCGCGTTCTCAACCTTGCTGACGCTCTCCGTGATCTCAACAGTGACGTTCTCCGGGGCGACGCCGTATTGGCCGCACACGTTCTGGAGGGTTTTCACGATGTTGGTCTCCATCAGCGTGACCCGGGAAAAATTGACAGAGCCGCGCAGCCTGTCGCCCCGGTCGTGCCACTTTTTAAGCTGGGCGCAGAGCACCTCAAAAACGTATAGGTCGATGTGCCGGATGATGCCCTCGCGCTCGTACCGGGGGATAAAATGGTCCGGCGTGATGAGCTTTCCCCCCGGCCCCCTTTTGCGGATCAGGGCTTCGACGCCCACAATTTTGCCGGTGGCCAGCTCCACCTGGGGCTGGTAGACCACTGTGAACTGGTGGTTCTGAATGGACTGGAGCAGGTGGGCGGCCTGACCGGTGCGGCTGCCGCGCCCCTCCCGCAGGATTGTGTCATAGTATTTCTGCTTTTCGGAGTACATGAGCTCATCGGCCAGGATAATCTCGTTCTCGATATTGTATTCCCCCTGCTTCCAGAGGGAGCCGATGGAGACGTCCACGTTTTTATCCTGGTCAAAGGCCGCCTTGACATCCGCGACTTTCTGTTCAAAGCTGGCCTGGGCGCAGTCGATGCTCAGGGCGATGAACTCATCGCCGCCAATGCGGAAGGCGCAGTCCGGGAAAAAACGCTTCAAAATCATCGCGGACTGGGTGATGATGTAGTCACCGTACTGGTGGCCATAGCCGTCGTTGGCGGCCTTGAGGCCGTTGATATCAATGTAGACAATGCCCAGGGAGTCGGGCGGTGACAGCTTCAGCCCGTCTAAGAATTTCTGGTAGTAGTTGCGGTTGCTGAGCCCGGTCAGGAGATCCCGGTAGCTGGCGTACTCCAGGTCGAGGAGCAGCCGCCGCTTCTTGAGCTCATCAATGACAAAGGTGGAGACAGAGCGCAGCAGGGTCCAGTCCCGGGTGTTGGCAGACGGGTTGTCCACGCCCAGAAAGCCCGTGATCCGGCCATCCTGGATAAAGGGCGCCGCCGCCACCGACTGGATCCCCTGCTGGTTCAGAATGTTGTACTCGGGGGAATCCTGGGCGTAGTCCTCACGCACAGAGTTGATGTAGAAAAAACCGTGGCGCTCAAACTTGGCTCCCCAGTCCGCCAGCAGCTCCAGGGGAAGCTGCTGCAGGTTATCCTTCTCGGAGATGTGGGGCTGGCACCACTCGTAGGTGTTGTTGGCGCAGTCCTGCTCAAAGTCATATTCAAAAATGTAAGTCCGGTCAGCCGCGTAGAAATCTCCCACGGTCTCTAAAAAACGGTCGATGGCCACATCGGCGTCGTTCTCGTAGGCCAGAAGCTCAATGCACTTGACCAGCATCTCCTCCATGGTCAGCTGGTTGAGGATGCTGTCAATCTTTGCCTTGTCCTTTGAGATGTCCCTGATCACCTCCAGGCGGTAGGGATGGCCGTCAATTTCGATGAGGCTGTCCTCAATGCTCGCCCAGCATTTCAGGTGCTGGTTGTAGAACTCCCATTTATAGGGCGCGTCCGTCCGCAGCTTGCGGTTAGTGCAGAAGGCGCACGGCGCGTCCAGGCCCTGTATCAGCTCAAAGCATTTTTGGTTCAGGTACTCCTCAGGCGCGGTCAGCCCGCACAGCTCCATGGCGGCAGGGCTCAGAAATTTCAATTCATAGCTGTCCATATCCGCCACGTAGGCGATCGTTTTCCTGGAACACATGATCAGCCACGCGAAATCCTTTTTATTCATAGCGAAATCCTCTCTCCATCCAAAGGATAATATTTTTATAGTATTATACTTTTTAAAATGGCGTCTGTCCATCAGAAATTTTAAGGCGGCCCTTTTTTATTGCGTATGACCGCCGTATGACCAGAGGTATTTATAATAAGAACAAACTGGAATGGTGTACCCATTTTCATGCTCAGTACAAAAGCAAAGCGTTACAAGCGGGCAGAGGAGCCCGCGGCAGGCTTCCGGTATTGTAACTTCTTTGGGAAAGGACAGGCCCATGAAAGAGCTCCATCGAAAATCGCTGTACCACTATGCAACCGCCCTTTTTGTGTTCCTGTGCTATCTTGGTATGTGCATCGCGGTCTTTTTCTACGGTATCCAGCATGCCGTAGAGGGGACTACAAGGGCACAGCTTGCGGAAAACGTCACAAAGCAGTGCGACCATCTGAAGGACGTCATCGGCCTGGAGTTTGAGAACCTGGAGGGTGTGGCCGCCTATCTGGGCGGGCAGGAAAACCCTGTCAAAATGGAGAACGGCGACCTGCTGAGGGCCATGGTCAGCGAGAGTGCCTTTGTGCGCATGACCTACGGGACAAAGGACGGCACCGGCTACGCCAGTGATTTGCCGGAGCTGCAGGATATGAGCGGGCAGGCCTTTTTTAAAGAAGCCATGAAGGGCAGCCGCGTGGTCAGCGACCCCATCGAGAGCCCCCTTGACGGCACCGACCTCATCGTGCTGGCTGTGCCGGTCTATGACAGCAGCGGCGGCGTCACCGGCGTGCTGGCCGGGAGTTTTGACGTCAGCCGCCTCAGCGAGATCTTCTTCGGCGACCTGTACGGCGGCGCCGGCTATGTCTACATCATCAACAGTGCGGGCGAGTCCATCATGATGGATAAAAAGCACGGGGAGGCCCGGAGGGGTAAAACCTTCTTCGCGTTTTACAGCGATGTCACCTTTGAGAAGGGCGACTCCCTCGCCCAGGTGCAGGCCGACCTGGCAGCCGGTACTGGCGCGGTCAGGCGGGTCCGACGGGATGAAGACATCCGCTACCTCACCTATGAGCCTGTCGGCTACAACAACTGGTTTGTCTGCTACGTGGTGCCTGAGAAGAACGCCCAGCAGGCCTACGCCTTTATCCGGGACTATGAGATCGTGCTCTCCCTCTTTGTGGTGGCCGGGCTCATCATTCTGCTGGCAGTGCTCCAGTACACCAACGTGCGGGACCGCAGGCTGCTTGAGGTCAAGGCCCAGACCGACGCCATGACCGGGCTGCTGAACGCAGTCAGCACCCGCGAGAATGTGGACGTCTGGCTGAAAAACGGCGAGTGCCGCGGCATGCAGGCCCTCATCATGCTGGACGTGGACCGGTTCAAGGATGTTAACGACACCTACGGCCACGCCGTGGGTGACGAGGCCCTGCGCCAGTCCGCAGCCCTGCTGAAACGGCACTTCCGCGGCAGCGACATCGTGGGACGTGTGGGCGGCGATGAGTTTATCGTCTTTATGAAAAATATTCCCGGCGGCACCATTGTGTCGTCCCAGCTGGAAAAGCTCTGCCAGGCCTTTCACGCCATCCGCATCGCGGAGGCCCAGGATCTGCGGCTTACCTGCAGCGCGGGTGCGGCCCTGGCCCCGGCGGACGGCGGAGATTTTGACACCCTGTACAAAAAGGCCGACCTGGCCCTGTACAGCGTGAAGCGCGGCGCCCGGGACGGCTTTGCCATTTACAAGGACAGCGGGTCATGAGGCAGGAATTAAAGGATAGAATAAAGGGAGGCGAGAGGCCATGATAAGACACAGAACAGCCGCCATTCTTTTCAGCATCCTGCTGATCCTTGGACTGAGCGCCATGGGGACCGGCCGCGCTTACGCGGCCCAGCAGCCTGCCAGGAACCCCCTCTATGCCGACCAGAGCGCCGGACAGGAGCCCGCGGCTGACGGGGAAAACGCCGCAGAGGTGGTTGAGGGGAGCCCGACCCCGCTGGCGCAGCCCATCGACGGCAAAAACGGCCCGTCGCCGCTCATGCTCTGCGGCATTGCAGCGGTGGTGGTGGCCGTGGTGACCGCGGCGGTCATCCTGAGGAAAGCCCGTAAGTTTGAGTAACCGGCATTAAAAACAGCCCCGGCGTGGAGAGCCGGAGCTGTTTTTGTTTTTTGATCAATATCCGGCAGAGCTGGCCCGGAAAAGGGGGCGGTCGGCGCTTTATGCTTAGAGATATAAATAATTCATCATTATAGCGAAAAATGCTATGTCACATACGTGTCAATTTCTGGCCGTGAATCTTATAAACCGGAATTGTTTTATCCATAACGCTTGTATAGAATATGAGTATAACATATTAAGGAGTTAAGCAACATGGAGAAACACATTAGAAGTACAGCCAGAAAATTTATAGCGCTTGCTTTTGCCATATTCTTTGCCTTTGGTGCCATGCCGGCAGCCTTCGCTGAGGGCGATACCCAAAGAGATTTAACCAATGTCCTGACCGATTTAGATGTCGATATGAGCCTGAAGCAAACAAACGGCACCACTGTGCCCATCATTGTCGATAACGAAAAGGACCCCAGCTTTAATGAAACCCTGGTTTCAGGCAGCACCATTATTTTCGGTATTACCTGGAACCTGGAGGAAGAAAATTTTTACGGTCAGGTAAAGGAAGGCGACTATTTTACCATTGACCTGCCCGCCGACCACTTCACCTTCCGTGACACTACCCTGAACACGCCGCTGGTTTACAACGGCGAAACCCTGGGCCACTGGGGCGTCCAGAACAATAAAATCCATTTTACCCTGACCGATACCGGCGCCCAGAAGCGCTACATCAGGGGACATTTCAACGCCAGCGGCACCCTCAAGGCCGCCAGTTCCGGCGATATTGTGATCGAGGTCGGCGGGGTGACCCTGCCGCCGGTTCCGGTGAAACCCTCCACGCCTTCCACCCCGGACCCGGACGTTGATTTCCCAGCTGAAAATTACATCCCCTCACCCCAAAAGCCGCTATCTAAAACCGGTTCCACTTATACGGGCTCTGAGACCATCACCTGGAACCTCGCGGTCAACTTCGACAATCTGCTCACTGCCGCCGTGCACAGCAATCCTGCCATCACCCCGCTCAAAAACGCCGTGATCGAGGATACCCTGGAAAAGGACCAGACCATCCAGTCCGTTAGCATCCAGAGCATGCTGTACCGGCCGAGAAACGAAAGCGGAGAGCTCAGCCGCCAGTGGGGCGCCACCATCAACCTCAAGACCCAGTTTACAGCGTTGAGCCAGGGGGCAGACGAGAGCCTCGACGCCTTTAAGGCGCGGGTCAAGGGCTACGGCGCCCCCGCCTATGGCGTCAGCGCCGATCAAAAATACCTGGTCATCAGCCTGGACGATGTGCCCGGAAACGGCGTGAAGCTCGCGGATGATGACGCCGCCCTGCGCGCCAAGCTCAAGTCGTCCAACAGCAATCTCACCGACGCCGAGCTCGACACCATGGTCAAATCCTGGGGGACAGGCGGCATCGCCGGGGGAGAAGCTGTGGGCTACTATATCACCATCCAGGCCAAGACCGGCCGGGCCTATGAGCAGTACAGCAACACCGCCACCCTCACCACCACCGATAATGTGCCCATCGAGTCTGGAAAATCCGTGATTTTGGAGGATCTGGACGGCGGCATCGAGGCCGGGGAGCCCCACAGCGTGCGCCTTGAAAAGCGGAGCGCCGAGGATGGGACCCTTCTGGAAAACGCTGCTTTCCAGCTGGAAGTCCAGCGAGACGGCGTATTCGTGCCCTACGTGCCCACTGACGGCGGAGAACCGGTCCGCGCCACCGGCGCGGACGGCATGGTGGAATTTAAAAAGCTGGGCTCCGGCACCTACCGCTTTGTGGAAACCGCCGCGGCCCCGGGCTACGATAAGGACAGCGTGGCCTACAGCCCCGAAACCTTTACCATCAGCACAGAGGACACCGAGGGCGTGGTGGTCACCGCCACCAACCTGCCCCTGACGGATAAACCGCCTGTTGACCCCATCGAGCTTACGGGCAGGGTCAGCCTGAAAAAGGTGGACCAGGCCGATCCGCAGAAAACCCTTGAGAACGCGGCGTTCAGGCTCTATGAGCGCCAGCCGGACGGCACGGCGCTTTACTATAAGGACGCCAATAATGGTCTGCCCCTCTGGAGCGCCAACCCCGACGAGGCCCAGACCTTCACCACCGACGCCCAGGGCATGATCACAGTGGATCACCTGTTGCTGGGAACCTACTATTTCGAGGAGGTCACCCCGCCGGAGGGCTACCGCCTGAGCACCACCGCCCTGGCCTTTACCCTGGATGAAAATGACATCGAGACAGGCAAGAGCGTTGTCTTTGAAAACACAAAGACCGAAACCCCGCCGGCCGACCCCGAGAACCCAGAGCCTCCGAAGACCCCGGAAACACCAGAGCCGCCAGAGACACCAAAAGCCCCGGCCGCCCAAAAGCCCGCCGTCCATAAAACGGAAGGCCCGATCGCCGCGGGCGCCAACCCCAAGACCGGCATCGCAGACATCAGCTCCGCTGTCACCCTGCTGCTGATCCTGGCAGGCGGCAGCGCGGGAATCATCGGATTGAAAAAGAGAAGATAGGAAAAGTGAAAGCCCCGGGATGCTCCCGGGGCTTTTTACGCCTTTGAGCCGGGTTCATCACAGTGCATCGGTAAAAAGGCCTGGCTTTAAAATTGTAAAGCTACCCAAAATGTGGTAACATAATAGTAAGCAAAGTTTCGTCCTGCCCGGTGATGTGTGACTGCTGTGTGACAAATTCCGCGTATAATCATAGTAAAGATCGCAGAATATCGAGGTGAAAACCCTTTAAATCAATTGATATAAGGAGCGGAATCCAATGAAAAAGAAAAGAAATATCCTGATCGTCATTGCCATTATCGCCATCGTGGCGGCAATCGGCAGCACGATGGCGGCTTTTGTAGCCTCGACAACCACCACCAAGGACGTGTCCGCAGCAGAGCTGGGCATCAAAATCGTGCAGAACGGAGATAAAGACGCCAAGAGCGTTAAAAGCCTGGAAGCAGCCGATGGCAGCAAGGCAGGCTACCAGTACGCCGGTATGCCCGGCGATACCGTACGCCAGCAGGTCGCGGTCAAGAGCGACGCGAACAGCAAAGACAGTTATATCCGTGTCACCATCAACCGGAGCTGGACCGACAAAGACGGAAAGAAAGATTTCAAGCTTTCCCCAAAAGAGATCGGCATTGCAAGGGACAATGACAGCTGGCTGGTCACCGAAGACCCGGAAGACCCAGAGGTCATCTACTGTTATTATACCCGGAAGGTCGGAGGAAATGCCCAGACCGAAAACGTGATGGACAGCTTTACCATCTTAAAAAATAAAGTAACTGAGAACAGCAACGCCTACGCAGGCTACAGCGCCAACATTACCTTTGAGGCCGACGCCGTCCAGGCAGAGGCCGGAGCAAAAGCCATGCTCGCCGAATGGGGCATCATGGCAGAGCTTGACGCAGAAGGCAACCTGACAGGCTATACCGAACAGTAGGAGGAAAAGTCATGAAAAAGAAATGTATCACCCTTATCATCACCCTGGCACTCCTGCTGGCCACCGGGCTGACAGCCTCCGCCGCTGAGACCATTACCTTTAAGGGGCAGGCCGAAAAGTTTGTGACCGATGTGAGCGGCGACACCGAAAGCTTTGACGATATGCTTCCCGGTGAAAAGCGCACCATCAGCCTGACCCTCAAAAACGAGGACAGCAGCGAAATGAAGTTTTATATGAGCGCCGAAATCCTGGACAACATCGCCAGTAAAACCGCTGATTCACAGGCCGTGTATGATTTTGTCATCAGCAAAAACGGCGAGCCCTTTTTCAATACCATCATCGGCGGCGGGACGGCCAAAAATACCTCAGCCGGTGAAAAATATTTAGATGAGAGCAACAACATTCTGTTAGATACCCTCGCCCAGGGACAGAGCGATGTGATCGAAATCAGCCTGGAGCTGGAGGGAAACTCCACAGGCAACAGCTACATGAAGCAGACCGGCGAGATCCAGCTTGTCTTCACCGCGTCCACAACCGATCCCGCAGCGCCGGGCGGCAGTAACAGCGGTGGAAATGTGATCGAACGTCTGGTTCAGAGTATTGTAAATCCCGGCGCCGCCGGCCCGAATACCGGCCTAAACGGCGTCAGCCCATACCTGATCGTAGCGTGTGTCTGTGTCCTCATCGCTGTTGTGGCCATTGTCATACTCATCGCTACCCGTAAAAAGAAGGAGGAATAAACATGACAGCAGTTAAGAAAAAATTAACCAAAACAGCAGCCGTCCTCGCGGCCAGCCTGATGGCGCTGCTGCTCATGGGTATGACCCTCCCGGCCACCGCCCATGCCGAAGAAGGCACCTACAACATCGAGTTTAAAGCCGGAGCCGAAGGCGCCATTGCCGGAGGCACCAGCTATACACAGCCCGTCACCTATGGCGGTAAGCTGGACGCAGAGAGCGTTGCCGCCATGGTACAGCCAAACACAGGCTACTACTTTACCGACTGGAACAAAGCCGTCGAGACCACCGTCACCGGCAAAGCCACCTATGTGGCCCAGTACGCCAAGATTATCGAGGAAGCCAGCTACCGCGTCCGCTACCTCGACACCTTCGGCAACGAGCTGGCTACCCAGAAGGTCGTAGCCGCCAGCAAGGGCGGCACCGTGGTCGAGTACGCCCGTCAGATCGACGGCTATATTCCGGACGCCGAAGGTAAAAGCACAACCATCGCGGCCGAAGGCACCGAGATCGACTTTGTCTATACCCCGGCCGATAACCCCGCCTTTGAAACCCGGCCCGGTGTCGTGCCTGTCAGCGGACAGCCCGGCGATACCGGCACAGCGGCCACTCTGCCCGGCGGCACCACCGCCGGAGGCGGCACGAATACCCCCGGCGATAACAACCCCGGAGAAAACATCGAGGGTGGCGATACCCCGTTAGCCCAGCCTGATGAAGAAACCATCGACCCCAACGAAACCCCATTGGCCAACGCGGCCAAGCAGGTGGGCGGCATGGCAAACCTCATCATGATCGGTGTGGGCGGGGTCGCTCTGCTCGCGGTCCTGATCACCGCCATCATCGTCTATCGGAAAAAGAAAGCCAGACAATAAAGAATTTTTATAGTTTTACCATTGAAGGATCAAGGAGTGCGTTCGCTGAGAGCGCACTTTTGTTGTGTTTAGAAGCAGGATTTCTTAAGGAAAATCAATTATTTTCATAAAAAATCAACCGTTTAGATAAAATTTAAAAGTTTGGATTTACAAAAAAAATATAAACATTTATAATAATATCATAAATACAAATATAATAGGAGGGACGAAAGTAGTGGAAGAGCAAAACACCACACTGAGAGCCCAGATGTTTTCAGGCTTCAGCATCTCAGACGACAGCGCGAGCCTGGACGAAGAGAGCATCCGTTCAGAGATGATGACCAAGCTGTTCATCTACATCCTGTGCCACCGCCAGAAAGAACTGACGGTACAGGAGCTGGCAGAAGCCCTTTGGGAAGAAGAAGAGAGCGATAATCCCGCAGGCGCGCTCAAAAACCTCATGTACCGTCTGCGCAGCCTCATCAAGAAAACCTGGGGCAGAAATGATTTTATCCTGACAGGCCGCAGCGCCTATATCTGGAATCAGGAAATCAGCGTGAGCCTGGACATCGAAGTCTTTGAAGAAAAAATAAAGGAGGCTGAGGAAGAGAAAGACCCCGGCAGAAAGATCGACAGCTACAAAGCCGCCATCAACCTGTACCGCGGCGAGCTGCTGCCAAAATTTGCCAGCGAATACTGGGTCGCCTCCCTGTCCACCTACTACCATACCACTTATCTGAGCGCTGTCAAGAAGACCGCAGCCCTGTTAGAAGCGCAGGGGCGCTTCAGCGAAATGGCAAGCTGTGTGAGCAAAGCCCTTCAGATTGATAACCTGGATGAGAACCTGCACTGCTGCTTTATAAGAGCCCTTATGGGACAGGACAATTACAAGCAGGCCACCGAGCACTACCAGAAAGCCGAAAAAACACTTTACGACTATCTCGGTGTCACCCCCTCCGAGGAACTCCGGGGGCTGTATGAAACCATTATTAAGAAAACACACCGCCACGAAAGAGACATCGTGGACGTCCAAAATGAGTTGATGGAAGACAGTATTACCGGCGCCTTTGTATGCGAATACGGCGCGTTTAAGCGGATCTACTGCCTCCAGGCCAGACAGGGCGCCAGGATGGGAATCTCGGTTTTTTTATTATTAACGACCCTTTCAGCCGATGAGGGCATCGCGGAAAATAAAAAAATAGAGCTCCTCAGAGACGCTATGGTCCACCTGGAGGATGTGCTGCGCACATCGCTGCGCTCAGGCGACCCGGTGGCCCAGTACAGCAGCTCCCAGTACGTGGCCCTGCTGCCTACCTGCCAGTACGAGACAGCCCAGATCGTCGCAGGGCGCATCGAAAAAGCCTTCTGGGGCAATTACAAAAACAAGCAGATTCAACTGAGGTTTGACCTCGACGAGCTGCATTATGATTAATAACAAAAAACGGAGAGAGAAATGAAACCACAGAGCATCCCCTCAACCAGCCTGCGCCTCTGTATCGACCGTTTTGACGAAGACGATATGGCCGGAAGAATTATGGGCGTCGCGCTGGAAAACGAAATTCCCTTCAGCAGCTTCAGAAGCTTTGTCGCCAGTGTCGATAAAGCCTATGACACCATCGGGCAGCCCCAGTCAGGGCAGATCAGCAGATCCTTCGGGAAACAGGCGGTAAAGCACACGCCCTACGTAGCCGTCCCCAGACACTACCACGAGCCCGGGGAGATAAAAAGCGCGGCCGGCAGCCTTAAAACCTTTGACCTCATCATGCAGACCAGACATCATGCCGAATGGCAGGGCGTCCTGAAGGATGCCACCGGTAAAACGCTGGGGGCCTTTAAAAGCGTCCTGGAATGCATCCAGCTCATGACAAAATACTAAAAGCCACGCTTTGCCAGGCGTGGCTTTTTACAGTCACAGTAAACCTAAGAAAACAGTGACCTGTGACCATTGTGTGACAAATCGCTGGTATAGTTAGGGTATCATCAAAAAGAACCGAAGAAAACCAGCAATCCGCCGGTAAAAATAGAGAAAAAGGCATGAAGGGAGAACCAATCATGAAAAGCGTCAAAAGATTATCCAGATATACATCCATATTACTGAGCATGCTGCTCATGCTTTCAGCCATGAGCCCGGGCATCTCCGCCCTGGCGCAGGAGAGAGCAAACGCCGCCCCCACCGTCCTCACCTATGAGGACGACAGCATCACAGCAGAGCTGAAGGCCACCGG
>ERZ781275.1806-NODE-1806-length-11737-cov-2.846944_pt1 | contig 11737 bp, 19 predicted proteins | sample MGYA00375853_ERZ781275 | MGnify/ENA primary metagenome ERZ781275 (study PRJEB29790, sample SAMN03653691) | human gut metagenome | host: Homo sapiens | place: USA: Dallas, Texas | collected 2012-07-23 | study: EMG produced TPA metagenomics assembly of the Gut...
GATCAGAATGTCCGCGGTCACGATCATGCCGGGAATAATGGGCAACACTTCATTGTGGTAGGTGATGGCCGTCTTTTGCGTGCGCACCTTGACCAGGTAATGATAGTTGCCCTTCTTGTCCTCGATGGTGTCGGCGCTGATGGACTCCAGCTTGCCCTCCAGGCCGCCGTAAATGGAGAAATCATAGGCCGAAACCTTGACCATCACCTCCTGGCCGGGCCGCAGAAAGGCCACGTCCTTGGGACTGACCTTGGCTTCCACCAGCAGGGTGTCGTCCAGAGGCACAATGTCCATGATGGGTTCGCCGGGCTTGACCACGCCGCCCACGGTATTGATGTAAATCTGCTTCACCGTGCCGCGCACCGGAGTACGCAGTTCCGTGCGGGTCACGCGGTCGCTGCCCGCGGCCAGCGTTTCGCGCAGGGAGTTCAGCTCCAGGCGGCGCTTGTTGATTTCCTCGTTTTGCCCGGAAAGCATCCGGGGCACGCCGAAGGGATTCAAATAGCGGTCGAGGTAGCCGATGAAGGGAATGAACGGATACTGTCCATGCGGGAACGGCGAGGGCTCGTCGGACAGCTCATAGGAACCGATGAAGGTCTTCACCCGGAGCTTGCGGACGGAGGTGGTGATCAGCTGCTGGGCGTTCCGCACCAGCATGTAGACCTGCGCGTCGGGCAGCTTGGTGTTCACCTCCACGCACTGCCCGTCGGGGAACAGCGCGAACACGGCCTTTTCAAGTACAGGATACCAGAGCTGCACGGGCCTGATGCGCCGCCGTTCAGGGTCCGACCAGCGGGTCGAGCCGAGGACGCGCTTGTCCTGCTCCACGATGTCGGCCTCGTCGTCCATGTAGGAGTAGTCCGAATCGTGCGCGCTCAGGCCGGAGAACGCTTCCCCAATCTCCTTTTTCCGCTCGGGATACAGGCATTGCAGGTCGAAGAGGTCCATCCAGCGCTGGAAGAAGGCGTAACGGCATTTGTCCGATTCCAGCCACGGCGAGGCGAAGGGGTCCCAGAACACCTCTTTCCAGTCGCGGAAGTCGAGCTTGATCCGCTCCTGCCGGGGATCATTGTTGAACCCGCAGTACAGCCAGCCGATGCCGGGGATTACGGCATCCTTGAAAGCCTGACCGATGCGGTATTGCCCGTCGTTCTGGTCAAGCACGAAGGCCAGCGCCTCGGTCATGATCTCCGCGATCTGCCCGTCCTTGGCGGTACGGGCCTTGGCGATGATGTTCGCCCGGTTCAGCTCCTGCGACCCGAGGATGAGATTGATGGCCGGGAAGATACGGTTGATGGTCAGCGGATCGATACCCGCATCGACGGCACGCTGGCGGTCTTCCGACGTCCACTGGTCGCCGTCGTACATCTCATGGTCGCGCCAAGACTTCGCCCGCCAGTCACGGGAGGCGGCGCGCGCTTCCTCAACATAGCCAAGGGCTGTCTGAATCGGCATCCGGTTATCATACTTCGCCATTATCGCCTCCTTGGGCGGAAGCCCTCGGAACCGGACTTCTGATGCTGACCGCAGCTCAGGGCCAGATACCGGAAGGCGTCGGCGGCGTGGCTCGTCCAGTCGTGTAGGGGGCGGTCATGGAATACCTTCCGTTTCTCATCGTACTCTTTGCGGTAATTGCGCAGGGCTTCCGCACCGGCCCCGCATTTGATCTGGTCGAACCAGCAACGCGGCAGGATGGTGCGCACGGCGTTGATGCCGTCGGCCACGCTCTGCTGGGGGACGACGAGCACAGGGCCGATGTCCAACCCGGTGAGCACCTCCTCCCGGCTCTTGCCCGTGCCGAGTTCCCGCGCCCGGGCGTCGTGCGGCAGGTAATGCGTCGGCTTGCCGTAGCCGCGCCCGCGCACCCAGTCCGCGTAATGCGCCAGGGGCTGGCCGTTGGCCTCGTAGTAGTCGATGAGGTGGATTTCCCGGCCCACGCACTGCGCCACCCAGATCGCGGTGGAATCGTCCATACCGAGGTCCCATGCCGTGAACACGGGCGCGGCGGGGTCATAGGGCACGCCGGTGATGCGTCCCTCGTCAGCCGCCCGGGCAAGGAGCTTGCCGTAGTAGGCCCCGACCACGGGCGCGTCGAGGTCGCACATGTATTCCTGCCGAAACAGCGCCTCGCCGTCCTCTTCGCCGTAGGTACGGTGCATCTCCTTGTGGATTTCCTCCACCTGCTCCGGCGTGAACACGGACGTTTCCGTCACCGGGAGGCGCTGCGCGAACCAGCTTTCTTCTCCTGCGGCGTACTCGTAGAGCGTGGCCGCGTGGTTCCGCCCGCGCGAAGTGAAGTTGAAGATGGCCCATCCGCCGTTTTCTTCAAGTATTGGTTTAAGGTACGCCCACGACAACGGGTTGGTCAGGGAATATTCGGAAAAAACAATGCCGTAGGGCGGCGAACCCACCAGCGTGTCGAAGTTGTCCGCCCCGAGGAAGTGGACGGAGGAGCCGTTGGCGAGGGTGAGGGTCATTTCGTTGTCGCGGGTACGGGCGACGATGGCGTCGGGGAAGGCTTCGATCACCCGGCGTTTGCCCGTATGCGGGTTGACGGCCTCCCAAATGGCCCGGCGTACCTGCACGGCCTTGGGCAACAGATACCAGTACGTCGCGGTCTTCTCCATCGCGGCGCTGGCGAGGTAACGCAGGGAGTTGTCGTCCTTCCCCGCGCGGCGGTGCCACAGCAGGACGGAACGTCTCCCGCCACGCTCCATGTAGCGCCACATGGGGATCTGATAGTCCCGGGGCCGCCAATTGTGAGGAAGCGTGATCTCCATCCCCTACTCCCCGCTCACCCGGAGTATGCGCACGGTCAGCACGCCGCCGTCCGGCTGCGCGTCCACGTCGCGGATGCCCCACGCCTTGCGTTCGGCCTCCTGACGGATCTTGAGCGTCTCGGCGGTGATTTTGGCGAGCTTGGCCTTATCGAAATCGTTCTTCTCAATGGCCGTTGTGACCAGCGCCCGCTGTGTCCCCCACTCCTCGCGGTGCCGGATGATGACCCCGGCTTTCTCGTCGGCGGCGGAGGCAATGGCAGCGGCCTTTTTTTCAGGGTCAACGGTGTTGACGATGCCGTTGACTTTTGCGTCAACAGCCCGCTCAACGGCACCCGTAACATCTTGAGCCCATGCCTCTTTCTTCGCCCGACGGCTGATGGCAGCCTTGTCCACGCCGTACTTGTCGGAGAGCTTGCCCATGCTGGAACCGGCTTCATACTCCGCCCTGATCGTTTCCCAGTCGTACCGCTGCTTCCGCATATTCACCCCGCAATCCAGCGTGAAAGGACGTTTCCGGCCGCACCGGCCGCAGCCGCCACGGCCACGAGGGCGGCCATGCCCCCGACCCGGCGGTTCTCGGCGGCTTCAAGCGCGGCAACACGGGTTTCGAGCATGGCCATACGTTTGCCGTGGTCTCTCAGGTTTGAGATGACCACATCGTCGATGCGCTCGCGCAGACCGGCCAGTTCCGCCTTGACTGCGGAAAGTTCGGCCTTCACTTCGCCTATGTCGCGGAGCATCTGCATGTCGTCGCTCACCGGGCCGTTTCCACGCCGTCGATCCACGCGGCAAGGGCCTGCGCGTCGCGCCAGTCCATCCATGCGCCATCAATCCCGTCCAGCGTCACCGGACGCAGGCTCGTCAGTATGGGCGACAGCGGGATTGTCCGGCTGCCCGCCGAGCTTGCCGCAGAGCACCCGCACAGGGTCAGCAGACAGAGCATCACGAGCAGCGGAAGCGCGGCGACGTTCAGCATACGCGCGGAATGAAGCCCAAAGGGACACCACCGCTTCCAGAAGGCGGAGGAACGTCTGCATGGCATGTCCCCCCTCACTGGAGCTTCCCCTGCTTTTGCGCGTCGTCGGCGTTTCTGGCCTTGCCAATGTTCGCCCCGATCCAGTTGATGACCTTGTAGAGGGTCCGGTAGATAACGCCGGATGTTTCCGAAGGGGCGGGCATGAGCGTGGCGGCCCACGCGCACACGGCACTGGCGGCGGACAGGAACAAAGCCCAAGATCCGGTCTGGGAATTCAGGAAATCGGAAATCATGGAAAAATCCATCAATACACCCTCCCGGCAGCGTAAAAGATGACGTCCTGCGGCTTGGCCGGATCGTTGTCCACATGAACCCACGTCGGCCCGGCCTCGATGCGGCGGAACCCGGCCTCAAGCAACGCGGAAATGATGCGGAAACGGTAGTGGGAGGACGTGCACTTGATGTCCACGGCATAGCCGTGGGTGTGCGCGGAATCAGCCACCCCGCCCACCGCCTTGTTGTGCTTGGCGCAACGGAAAGCGGAAGAGAGGGAAAACGGAATGCCCGCCAGCGCACGCGCCTCGTCGAGCATACGCAGGAGTCCTGCGTCCATGTCGTCATACCCGCGCCCGCACCCGCATTTGCAGGCGAATTCCTCAGGCTTGAAAAAACGAAGAGTGGACATGAAAAAACGCTCCTGATTTTTGCTCAGGAGCGTAACATGAGGTTTTGGCCTTTCTTTGCGTGAGCCGTACGTCAGCCGTACGGGGACTGTACGTCAGGGGGATTGACAAGATTTTCCGGGCGCAACGATTTGCTCCGTTGCGCCCGATTCGTTACAACCCTCCACGCCTGCAACGCTGCAACCTCCGCACAGTAGCGGACGTTGTTCCCCCTGCCCTCCACTACGATGGGAGCGCCTTGTTCAATCCAGCGCGTTACCGTGTCATCCCCGACTTGAAATGCATCCCGTATTTCTTTGCGGCTGAAAAGAAGTTGAGGAATATACCCAATCGCCATCACAGGCATCTCTCTTCCCCCGCCCAGAGGCGCAAGGCGGTTACCGCCACATCAAGCGCCTCATCCCGTACCCGTTCCGGCGTTTCGCGCTCCACCGCCCGCACGAGTTCCTCATATTCCGCGCCGATGACCCCGAGTGCATGATACTTGCCTTCCGCGAAAACCGGGTGCTTCCGCCGTGCTTCGGCCATGCGCCGGGCGATTGCCTCGATCATGCCCGCGCCGTCCCGCTGTCTGCCATTGCCGAGAAGAAAAGCCGATTCCATTAATTCCACGGTATCACCCACCCTTCGCCAGCCTACAGCGCTGCGGATTCCAGTTGCTGTTTCCATACGTTGTGCTTCATGAGCCCCCGTTCCGGCCTCTTACCCTTGCCGAACAGCGGTTTGCGGTCCTCGACCAGCCGGTAGACATACGAGACGCTTCCGTTGCGATGCGCCCGTTGTGGCCCGAATACGGCGATCTCGTCGCGCTTGACGTTCCACGCGGGGAGTTGCGCATGGATAGCCCTGCAGAGGGCGGCATTGGCACGGGCCAGTCTGTCTACAAAGCTTTCATCTTCCCTGAACGGCACAACGACCTCGACGATCCGTGAGGGGCTGCTGGTTCGCTGCTGGCTCGACACGCCTGGACGCTCCTTTGGGGATTTCCCCGGTCAGATAGTTCTCAATGACTTCCCGCGCCTCCCACCAGCCCTTGCAGACCTCGACGCGGTACCCGGCCTGACGGAGTGCTGTGATCAGCTCCTTCTGCGTATCCTGAACCGTCCCCCCGCGCTGGCGCTTCATCTCGATGTACAGGCCGTGGAATCCCTGCCGGGACGAGGCAAGGAACACGTCGGGGACACCCGCCACCACGCCCTCGGCCTTCAACCGCGCCCCGGTGATCTTGTCCCGGCGCCCGCCGTTGGGGATGTGGTACATGACGAAGTGCCGGGCATACGGCGTTCGCTGCCACCAGTCGAACAGGGCTTTCTGCTCTTCCGACTCGGGAGGGCAGGAGGGCCGCTTCGCCGGTGCGCGCCGGACGGGGGCAGGTTCGTTGGAAGCGCTCCATGTCATAAGCCGTTCTCCTACAGCGCCCGTTGCAGGACGCTCCTGAAATTCGCCGGAATGGGCAGCGGCTTCCGGCGGTCAAACTGTCCGACCTGATTGTCCGGCCTCACGCCATGCCGCCATTTCTCCATGAACGACAAGCCCGCCTTCCAGCCTTCCTCGCGCTGCGCCTGCGTCGGCACGTCGATGACGGGATCGCCAAGCAGAGGGCCACGGGACGCAACCGGCACAAGCGGGGGCGGTGCGTTCGCCTCGTCCTCCCATCGCCGCCCGGACAGCCACCCGGTCAGCATCTTCGGCGTCTTGCCCCGCGCCACGAGGTCGGGCCTGCGTGCCGCTTCTTGTTGGGCCGCCCGGCAAATAACAGACACAAGGGACTCGGATAGTCCTTTGATGTCCAGAAAGGCGTCCGCAGCCTCGGCCTTCCCGCGCTTGTAGCCGAAGGCGTCCCACACGCTGGTAAACCATGTCAGGGCTTGGCCTGTAAGCTGGCGGTTGCCAGCCGTCCGATACGTCGGCCCGGACGACGGGGAGGGTTCGGGGGCAACAACAACCTGCTCGGGGGCCGCATGGGGTGCCATCTCTTCCTGCCTTTCCTTCCCGGCAGGCGAAGCGCTCACCTCCGCTGCATCGGCGGATGCAGAAGGGATTTCTTTTCTTGCTTTCTTCCCTTCTTCTATCGTGTGCGGAACCTGTGCGTTGCTTGTGCGCTCGTTGTGCGGCTGCTGTGCGGCCTCTTCCGTAGTGGACTGGTATAACTGCCAATTCACGACGGTAATCAACGTGCATACTTTTCCGAAAGTCTTGCGCGAGATGAAGCCGTCGTCTTCAAGCGTCGCCAGCATCCGCATCACCTGATACCGCGACAGGTCAAGCTCGCTCGCCAGCGAAGCCCCGGAACAGGCAAGCTGGCCCGGCAGGATTTCCTGCCCGTGAAAGTATCCTTGCTTCCAGTTCGCCTTCTGGAGAAGGGTGATCATCAGCCCACGATACAGTGCGCCCCGGCTCCACGACTTCGAGTCCTCAATCTTGCGCCAGACCTTGAAATAGCCGCCCATATTCACACCTTTCCCTTGACGGCAGACCCGGTTGCGGGCATACTGTTTTCAACGTTTTGATGAATAACTCGCATGTTTTCATCCTCCTTGGCCCGGTGTTTCCCCACCGGGCCTTTTTCGTGTTCACGTGCCGAACCTTCAAGCGACACTTCAATTCTATCTCCACACTTCGCGCAGGCCTTCCGATACAGCCAGTTCCAGCTATGCTTCTTGCAGGGCCGCAGGTGCGGATATTGCGCGGCGGCTTCCCTGAGCCCTTCCACCGTGAGGAACCCCACGGCCTCGGGCGACGGGATACGGTGGCGGCAGCGGATGATCATGACTCCACCATTTTCTTGAACAGGTTGATGAAGTAGATTTGCCCCTTGCCCGTGATTTTCGGCGTGCGGGTGATGCGGCTTTCCCCACTGCTTCCGATGCGGGTGCCCTCCTTGATCTCCATCCATCCGGCATCCATGCTTCTCTGGGTAGGCATGTTGGTCTGGGAACCATCCTTGTGCAGGTAGCCCCTACTCCTGAGCCACTCAAAAAAACGGTTCTGCCCGATGTCGTACCCCGTGGCCTGCTTGATGAGCTTCGCCATTTCCCCGACGGAGATACTGGTTTTGGCGACCTCGATGGACTCGGCGAAGACCACCTTGGGCCTCACTTCCTCCATCCTCTGCTCCAGCGCGAGGCGCTTCTGTTCTTCAAGAAGCCGCTGCTCCTCCTTGTCCGCCCACGCCCGCGCCGCCTCCGCCGGATTCCTGAAGTTCGGAAGCGCCGGGGTGCCGTAGCCGCCCGTCCTACGGATGGACGGGAGCACCTCGTGGGTGATCCACCGCCTGAACCGCTTGGCCTCCGGCTTGCGCGACCGGAGGATGAGCGAATACAGGCCCGGTTCTGAAACCGTGGACATCTCCTGCCTGCCGCCGGGGGTATCGATACTGTCGATCCCCTTTTCATCGTCATCCAAAGCGGCGATCACGTCCCCCGTGTTGCCGATGCCAAGGCAGGCGCATAGGTCCCGCGCCACGAAACGTAGTTCACCGCCGTCTCTTCCGATGATGCGGACGGGGCCGAACTCCGCGTTCTGGAAAATCTGCATCCCATTCATCGCGACTCCTGGGGATAAAATGCTGCTCAGGGGACAAGCTTACAAACCACAGCCAGTGTTCTTCAGTGAATTCAATCTGCCCTACTTCTCTTGAAACCTTCCCTCCGCAAACGGAACATACCCCCGTAATGGATGCAGGTTCCGGGCCCATAAAAGTACTGAACATCCTTGCCAATGAAGGGGTCCATCCGCATTCTCGGCAAACATTCCACAGGTCGTATGCCGTCAACCGCTTGACGCGGCGCGGCCTGAACGCTTCCAGAAATGCCACCATCTCTTCATCTCCTTCTTCTCAGGCATCGCCACCGGCGGCGCCTGCTCTCCGTCCGACAGGCTGGCCAGCGCCACATCCCGATCCCGACGTTCCGCCAGTGGTTGCAGCCCCGCCTGCGCGCTCCGGCACGCCGCGATCACATCCCCAAGCCCAGACCGAATCTCCCGCGCCGTACTCGGATAAAGCACCTGCGCTTCAGCCACGATCCGCTGCACCTCGCCAAGGGCCGAACCCGCACGCGCCACCGCCGTCAGCACGTCCGCCCGCGTCGCGGCAGGAGTCACCGGAGTGTCATCAGCTACAATCTGCGCTTCAAGCCACTGGAGGAGGATTCTATTCCGCATCACCCTGCACAAACCGGGGATGATGTGCAGGCTCGGCGCGTAGTTGTCCTTGGGGTCAAGATACCGGCGCAGGTGCGTCGCGGTGATGCCGACTCCACGCGCTATGGTTTCGGCGGTCATTCCGCTGGCGTCCTTGGCTTCCCGAAGCGCCTCGATTGCAGTCATGTTCTTGTAGTCGGCCATCCTGCTTTTCCTCTGAAATTTTCAACTTTACGGCCTGTTGCGGTCCGGTAAGATGACTGAAAAAGGTTCGGAACCCATGCCTGTACCTACAGTCCATCTGCTCATCACACTGCGCGGCCCCGTCTGGCGCGTCCGCATCCTGTCCGGCGGCACCATCCGCTGGAAGTGCTACTGCGCCGAGGACTACCCCACGCCGGAAGCCGTGGCCCGACGATGTGCGGCGGGGCTAGTTGCTTCTGAGGAAGCACCAGAGGATAAAGCAACATCCTGCGATACCAGCGACAACGACAATAGCTTCAGGCCAACTCATGGGCGTGCTCCTTTGAAGGTTCAGTGGGAGTGCTGGGGGGTGCTGTAAGCAACAGGCGCGACATTGCCGCACGGATCTTTTTTGCCCGAGACTCAATCATCTCATGCTGCTTCTTTTTCCAAATTCTGCTGATAGTTGCCGCAGAAACACCCGCCTCCTTGGCAAGAACGCACTGGGGGAGGCCGGTCGAACTCAAAAAAGTACGAATTTCTTCAGTGATATTTTCCATGTCTTTTTATTACGCTAGCGTAATTTAAAAAGCAATCCCATACGCCCATGAAATTGCGTCCTAGAAATTTACTGGTAGTCTAGTCCCATGAGCTTAGAACAAGACATCATTAGAATTCTGGCAGAGTATACGGACACGCTCTTCGGCGGGAATAAAGACCGCGCTGCTCGCTCTCTTGGCGTCCAGCCCCCAACGTTCTGGCGTTGGCTCAACGGTAAAAACATTCCCAAGATAGAAAGCCTCGTCCAGCCCTTCAACATTCTAAAAGCAAAGATCGTCTTGCCTTCCGATGTGTCTACAGAGACAAACCAACTCCAAGACATCTACAAGAGAAACCTTGAACTCGAAAAAGAGAATATCGAGTTAAAGGCACAAGTTGAAGAACTCAATGCCTATAGAATAAAGTGGGAAGGCCACCTTGAAAGCCTTCGCGCCCAGAGCGGTACGGATACTCAAAAACTTCCCGAAAAGAACAAGCGCGCCTCGTGAATAAGCCCTTCCTTAAGCTCGTAAAGAAATAAAAATCCCCATGGAGCGGAGAAGGAGTAAAAAATGCACAACATGATTATTGATGCAATTCACAATCAAACATGTCTTGAATTCTATTACGATGGCGGTATGCGTACTGTAGAACCACATTGTTATGGATGTGGACGCAATGGTGAATTGCTTCGTGCGTATCAGGTTTTCGGATACAGTGAATCAGGTAATGTTGAAGGGTGGAAAACATTTACCATTGGAAAAATTAGCGCGATGTCTTGTACGAATGATACATTCAGCGTCCGGGATGACTTTAAACATGAAGACAAAATTATGATTAATGGCATCTACGCGGAAGTCTAATTATTGTTGTAGACTTTAAGTAGTTCAATTATCTCATTGTCATTCTGTGTGTCTCCCCAACTTCCTATAATTCCAAGGAGATCACTCATGGCTCCTCTCTCCTGAGCCTCCCTGTAAAATGCAGCAGAGAGAAATCGAGCTGGGTTTGTACGGTTATGCCGTAGCCCATCAACAGCAACAAGCAATTCGTGTATAATTCTGTCATTGGTATCCATGTAATTTCTTCCCGCCTCTCCTCGTGAGGGGCTTTGTTTTACCCTGCCGGGCGTGACCGCCGATCCCTTCGTGGTGTCGACGGTATTTTTTGTACCTCTTAAATTACTTCAGTGCAATATTTTTACTTGACCGTATTATTGCGTCAGCGTAATACTATCTTCACGACGTCCGGGAACACCCCCGCCGTCCTCGCAGCTCCGTGGAGTGCCGGGAAACGCCGTGAAGGTTCCCCCTCCTTCACCTCCCCGCGGTGCCCGGCATTCCCCGGATCTGCGACACAAGCCGCGCAGGGTCGGCGGGCGTAGACGGTATGATGAATACCCAATCAGCGCGGGGAGAGGTGACTAATCCCCCGGCTCGGCAGAGCTGCAACAGTAATGCAGACGGGTATTATCCCGTAAAAATTTCATGAAATACAATCGAACCCGGAATCATCCGGCTTTTTCAGGACAAACATATGAACAAAGTCGTCAAGGCCGTCCACGAACTCGTGACGCAAGGCAAGATGCCCGCAAAATCCGTTGCTATCGCCATCGGCAAGCCCTACTCGACCCTGCTCAGAGAAACCAACCCGCTTGACCCCGGCGCGAAACTCGGCGTCGAGACGTTCATGGCCATCATCGAAACCACGGGCGACTCCACCCCGCTCAACGTGATGGTGCGGGAACTCGGCTACAGGCTTGCCCCTGTGGACTGACGGCCTCACATGAAAGGGGTGGCGAACACCCGTCGCCCCGAACCATGCGTGGAACAGGTCCACAGATGCCGACCGCAAAGCGGAAAAACAGCGTAAATCATACCAACGAAGCCGTAGTTTCTGTGGTATATCGCCCCGAAAAACGGAATCGCCGACACCGAGAACATATCGCACACATGAAAAAGGGAAGGAGATAACTATAAAAAATTTTTTGTATTATATAGAAAAAAAATAAACATATTTATCCTTCACGGGTTGCCTAAGGTATACTTTTATACTAACAAGGACATTATACCTAGAGGGGTAAATCATGAGTCAAATGATAGATATGCAGACCAGAGCACAGCAAGCGGCAACATATTTAAACCGTGAAGCTTTTCAGTTTATAGTAAAACATAGGGTATGCAAGCCGTCTAATACCTTCAAGGAAATGATACAAAATTTGCCAAACCCATGTATACTTATTGCATCATGTTTCATAAAATATTGTGCGATCTATAAAGGTGAAAATAATCCTATAGATGACATAACACTAAATAATTTAGCTGATAATCCTGAATTTAAAACGATATTGGATGAAGTTAGAACAAAAATGTTCGATAGATTAAAAATAATGGGGGAACAAACATTTGTAGTGCGAGAAACTTCCGATATGG
>ERZ781275.1809-NODE-1809-length-11722-cov-2.893803_pt1 | contig 11722 bp, 10 predicted proteins | sample MGYA00375853_ERZ781275 | MGnify/ENA primary metagenome ERZ781275 (study PRJEB29790, sample SAMN03653691) | human gut metagenome | host: Homo sapiens | place: USA: Dallas, Texas | collected 2012-07-23 | study: EMG produced TPA metagenomics assembly of the Gut...
TCTGTTGCCTTCGGCTTTATGCACCGGTTCGCTCCATAATCGGCTCACTCGCTTCCTCTTCACCTTATTCTCGCAAGCCTCATCGATTTGCCGAAGAAGGGTTTTAGATGCTGTGTCCGAGAGAGATGCCTCACTTTTTTAGGTGCGTAGGGAAATACCTTCCCTAAGGGCATTTGGGGGCGCGTTGTTTCCGAATGAACAAGAGATGAGAAGGTACAGCGTAAGATGGAAAATCGTATGGACTTCCTCATCATGAAAATATTGTACAAGCGAAACTAGTGCAGGGAGAGTATTCCCAGAGCGGCGAGTACTGTCAGTATGAGGCAAACACCGAGGCAGCCCTTTTCTTTTCGTTTTTTCTCAGGGTGTGCCCTTTCTGAAGGGGCTGTGGGTTGATACCGGGGCTTCTGCTGATTCGACGAGGCCGTTTTCTCAATCAGGTCTTTCTTTTCGAAAAAGCCTTGCAGCTCGTGAGTAAAACGCTGCCTCCAGTCTTCAAACCAGTGTTCAGGGTGCTGGCGCTGATATTCCCGTTCAAGGTGTTTTGTGAGGTCGTCGGGATCAGAGATCTCCGCCGGAATGGCTGACGTATCCAACGGATAGAAGGACGTCGTGATTTCCCTGGCGATCTGAACGAAATATTTCATGCTGTGTTTGTCATCAAGCATGACGCCGGAAAGGTAGAGGAGCTTGGCGCACGCCTCGATGTTTCTTCTGTTCAGATGGCACTGGGTAAGGTTCACATAGAAATTGCCGGAATTCAGTTCAATGAACGATCCCAAGTATTGGCAGCAGCCGGCTACCCATGTGGAAAATTCTTTGTTGAACTCCTTTTTGATCTGGATGAAGGTCACAACAGGATGCTCATCCAGCTCATCCAGAAAACTGCCGGGAAGGGAGTAGGGCGCAGGGAAGGACGGAAGCTTGGCCGGAGTGCGCTTCATGACGCCGGCAGCGTTCAAGGATGCTTGGGCCATTTTTCTGATGGCCTCAGGATCAATGAGCGTTTGCTTATACTCGTGTGGCAACGAATCGAAAGCTTCCCTTTTCTTTTCCGGGAGGCTGTTTCGGAACTCTTCAATCCGTTCGTCCAGATCCATGCGTGCACCTTGTTTGCTTGGAGTGGTGGCCAGCCGCGGTACGGGGCCGTGGGGAACGCCGCAAGTGTTCTATGCGGGAGAATATGATTCCAGCAGCATATCTGAGAATCATTTCCGTGACAACAGATGTCTTGAAAAGGTGCGTTGCTTGGGAATGTTTTCTCACACGATCGTTGAAAACGCGAAACGAAGAAGAGTGGGTAAAACCGGAACTGGGCGTCAAAACGGCAGGGAAGCGCACGCCCTTATGGGAATTGGGTGCGTCGGAATTGCGGATTTACAAGGCATTCTCGGTATGCTAAGACTGGAGTCCTTATTGTTCGGCGTTGTATCCGTCCGTATGTAATCACACAAAGTGTAACGAAATTGTTAGGTTGTCTAGATGGACCTTCTCACGGAACTTGAAAGCCTGATCCCGGAACTTGAAAAGGGTTTGGATCAGGCTTCTTCGTTGCAGGAAATGGAAGCGCTCCGGGTTGAATTCCTCGGGCGCAAGGGCCGCATTGCCCGCATCATGTCTCGTCTTCCCGAACTTGAGCCTGCGCAGCGTCCTTTGCTGGGGCAAACCGCCAACCGGGTGAAGGAAAGCCTGACCGCTCAGTTCGAAGCCAAGAAGACGGCTCTCGACAACGCCGAAGAGGCCGCAGCACTGGCACGTTTTGACGCGGGCCTGCCCGGCCGTTTGCCGTGGCGCGGTTCGCTGCATCCGGTGACCATGGTGATGGAAGAAATCTGCACCATCTTCAAGGGACTTGGCTACGACATCGTGTCCGGTCCGGAAGTGGAGACGGATTACTACTGCTTTGAAGCGCTGAACATTCCGCCGGAACACCCCGCGCGCGACATGCAGGATACCCTGTACGTATCCGACGGCATCGTGTTGCGTACGCATACGTCTCCGCTTCAGGTGCGGACCATGCTCAAGCAGAAGCCTCCCGTTGCCGTGGTTGCGCCCGGACGTGTCTACCGCCGCGACTCGGACATCACGCACACGCCGATGTTCCATCAGGTCGAAGGCCTGCTCGTGGACAAGCACGTGACCATGGCCGATCTGCGCGGGACGCTTACCGCGTTCATGCGTGAAGTGTTCGGTTCCGACACCCGCATCCGTTTCCGCCCGAGCTTTTTCCCGTTTACGGAACCCAGCGCCGAAGCCGACATTTCCTGCTGTATGTGCGGCGGGAAGGGGCATGTCAACGGCACTACCTGCCGCGTGTGCAAGGGGACCGGCTGGCTGGAAATCCTCGGTTGTGGCATGGTTGATCCTGAAGTCTTCAAGGCCGTTGGCTACGACCCGGAAGAAGTGACGGGATTCGCCTTCGGGCTTGGCGTGGAACGTATCGCCATGCTGAAGTACGGCATCGGGGACCTGCGCATGTTCTTTGAGAACGATGTGCGTTTCCTCGGTCAGTTTGCCTAGGGCCAGTATCCCCCCTTCGGACAGGGGGTCGGGATCGGACTTCACTTCTTCTTTAAAAGGTATTTCTTCGGCTCATTCCGGAAAAATGCTGTTTGCGGTCCCGATCAAGAGAAGAATGCGCCGTCTTGTGGGAAGGCTTTCCTCGGCGGTTTTTGGGGCGATGCCCCGAGAGGATTGAGCAATGCTGTTAAGTCTGAAATGGTTGCGCGAATTTGTTCCGGTGGAAGCCGGGGCTCAGGAAGTCGGCGATCGCCTGACGATGCTTGGATTGGAACTGGAAGACATCATCCATCCGTATGATGCCATCAAGGACATCGTCGTCGGGCACGTCCTGACGAAAGAGGCCCATCCTGACTCGGATCATCTGGCCGTATGCACGGTGGATGCCGGACAGGAAGAAGTGCTGAACATCGTGTGCGGCGCGCCCAATGTGGCCGCCGGACAGAAAGTTCCGGTGGCGCTGGTGGGCACGACGATGCCCGGAGGTATGGTCATCAAGAAGGCCAAACTGCGCGGCGTGCCTTCGTTCGGCATGATCTGCTCCGAGCGCGAGCTGGGGCTTTCCGAAGATCATAACGGCATCATGGTGCTGCCCGAAGGCTTCAAGGTCGGTACCCGCCTCATCGACGCGCTGGATCTGGATACGGACATCCTGGAAATCGGCATCACTCCGAACCGCGGCGACTGCCTGTCCGTACTGGGCCTTGCCCGCGAAGCGGCATTGGCGTTCAAGCTGCCTCTGACGCTGCCCAAGGTGCACGTGGAGGCACAGGGTTCGGATTGGGCGTCGGAATGGGCCGTGAATATCCCGAATCCCGACCTGTGCCCGTTCTACCAGCTGCGTCTCGTGGAAGGTGTGACCATCAGGCAGTCGCCCATGTGGATGCGCCACCGTCTGCACGCTGTGGGCGTCCGCCCCATTTCCAACATCGTGGACGTTACCAACTATATTTTGATGGAGCTGGGGCAGCCGCTGCACGCCTTTGACCGCGACAAGCTGGAAGGCGGGCGTACGGAAATCTCCGTGGCCCGTGACGGAGAACGTCTTGTGACCCTTGACGGTCAGGAGCGTGTGCTGACCTCCGCCGACCTGCTGATCCGCGACGGCGTGAAGCCTGTTGCGCTCGCCGGGGTCATGGGCGGGCTTAATACGGAAATTTCCGACGCCAGCCGCAACGTCGTGGTTGAGAGCGCTGTATTCCGTCCCGAAACCATCCGCAAGACGGCCCGCCGCCTTGCCTTGGCCAGTGAAGCCTCCTACCGTTTTGAGCGCGGTGTGGATCAGATCAATTCCCGGTTCGCTATGGATAGGGCCGTCAGCCTGATGGCGGAACTTTCCGGCGGCGTGGTCCGCACGGGTGCCTGCACGCAGGAGCCCAAGCTGTGGGTAGCCCCGCACCCGCGTTTCCGTGTTCAGCGTACCGTGGATCTGCTCGGTATGGATGTCGAGCCCGCGTTCTGCGCGGATACGCTGGAACGTCTGGGCTGCGGCCTTGACCGTTCCGACGAGGCGGACTGGAAGGTCACGACCCCGAGCTGGCGTTCCGACCTGAGCCGCGAAGTGGACCTCATCGAAGAAATCGCGCGCGTGAAGGGCATGGACACCATCCCGGAAACCCTGCCCGCCGTTTCCCGCCCTCTCGATCGTTTCGGCCAGCCGGAATCCCGGTACGGTTTCCTGTCCCGCATCAAGGCGTGGGGACGTGGACTCGGCCTGAACGAAGCCGAGAACTACAGCTTCGTCGGCCACAAGGATCTCGATCATCTCGGCCTTTCCAAGGAAGGCCGCATCGATATCATCAACCCGCTGACCGAAGAACAGAACGTGCTCCGCACCGAGATCGCCCCGAGCCTGTTGCAGAATGTGCGTACCAACATCGCGCACGGCAACATGGGCGTCCGTCTGTTCGAAGTGGCCAACGTGTTTGAGGCCGATCCCGCTTCCCAGACCACGGCGAAGGAAAGCGCCCGTCTCGGCATGGTGATGTATGGTTCCCTGTACGACACGGCGTGGCCGAATGCGGAAATCGACGCCGGATACGCGGACATCCGTGGACTGGTGGAACATTTCGCGGCGTTCCTGAATCTCTCCGCGCCCGTGTTCACCCGCGACGAAAACACGCATCCGTTCCTCGCTCCGTGCGTGCGCGTGACCGTCGACGGAAAGCACGTCGGTGTGGTGGGGCAGGTCAAGACGCAGCTTGCCGACGCCTACCATGCCCGCAAGCCCATCTGGCTTGCTGAATTGGATCTGGAAACCCTGTGGGAGCTGCACCGGGCGGCCCGCATCGTGTTCAAGGCGCTGTCCGTGTTCCCGGCGTCCAGCCGCGACGTGACGGTCATTGCTCCGCTTACCCTGTCCGTGGCCGCCGTTGAGAAGCACATCCGCGACATGCGTATTGCCATCCTCGAAGACGTGACCCTCATCGACCTGTATGAGCCCAAGGATACGGAAGAACGTAACCTGACCTTCCGGCTCACGTTCCGTAAGGCCGATCGGACTCTTAAAGATGCCGAGGTGGACAAGGAGCGGGAAAAGGTGGCACAATCGCTCATCAAGAATCTGGGTGTCCGTATCTGATCGCGGACGCAGCGATGACGAGGCATGTTTTTTTGTCTGTAATCAATGGAGCATGACGCGTTCCGCATGGGAACTCTATGACTGGACGGACGTATCGCATCGGGGAAGCGGCTCGGCTGTTGAAGCTGGAAGGTTACGTATTGCGTTTCTGGGAAACGGAATTCGAGCAGTTGCGCCCCTTGCGTACGCCGAAAGGGCAGAGGTTGTATTCCGACGCGGATCTCGTCGTGCTCCGGCGCATTCGCACCTTGCTGCACGAGCAGGGTATGACCATCGAAGGGGCCAGGCGCGTTCTCGAACGGGAATGCGCCGAGTCCGGCGACGGAAAGGCCCGGACAAGCGCGGAAGACATGCTCCGCCATGTGGAAAGCGAACTGATGGCCCTGCAGGCATTGCTGGGACGGCAGCGTCTTAAACCGACAAGGTAAGCTCCGATGATTCTTTCTCCTTCTCTTCTTTCCGCTGACGTGGGCAACCTTGCGGCGGAACTTTCGGCTTTGGAGGCCGCCGGTCTCCAGTGGGTGCACTGGGATGTCATGGACGGGCGGTTTGTGCCGAACATCACCTTCGGGCAGCACGTCATCAGGCAGTTGCGCAAGCGCAGCGGCCTGTTTTTTGATGTGCATCTGATGATTGTGGAGCCCGAAAACTATCTTTCCGAATTTCAGGCCGCAGGTGCCGACATGCTGGTCGTGCACGCCGAGGCTACCCGGCATCTGCAGCGTACGCTCGCCGAAATCCGGCGTCTGGGCATGAAGGCCGGAGTCGCGCTCAATCCAGCCACCCCGCTGTCCGCGCTGGAATACGTGCTGGAGGATGTCGATATGATTCTCCTCATGAGCGTGAACCCGGGATTCGGCGGACAGAAATTTTTGCCGATCACCTATGAAAAGATCCGCCGTCTTCGCCGGATGCTGGACGAACGCCGCCTTGAGGCGCTTATCCAGATCGACGGCGGCGTTACGCCCGACAATACCGCCGATCTCGTGCGCGCGGGTGCGGACGTGCTGGTGTCCGGTTCGGCGTTTTTCTCGGTTCCACCCTATGAGGCCCGTCGTCTGGCGTTTGAGAGCAAGGCGGAGGAAGCCCGTTCACTGACTTTGTAAGCTGACGGAGAGTAGTCATGCGTTCCCGTAAAGAACTTGCCGATGCCATTCGTATCCTTTCCATGGACGCCGTAGACAAGGCCAAGTCCGGCCACCCCGGCGCGCCCATGGGCATGGCCGACATGGCGGAAGCCCTGTGGCGCGGCGTGTTGCGTCATAATCCCGCCGATCCCCATTGGGCCAATCGTGACCGGTTCGTCCTGTCAAACGGCCATGCCTCCATGTTGCTCTACAGCGTGCTGCATCTCACCGGCTATGACCTGAGCATGGACGATATCAAGAATTTCCGCCAGCTCGGCTCCCGTACGCCCGGCCACCCCGAAAAGGGCGTGACCCCCGGCGTGGAAACCACCACCGGGCCGCTCGGACAGGGCTTTGCCACCGCCGTGGGCATGGCTGTGGCTGAAAAACTGCTCGCCGCCGAGTTCAACCGCGACGGCTTCCCCATTGTCGATCACCACACATACGTGTTCCTCGGCGACGGCTGCCTCATGGAAGGTCTGTCGCAGGAGGCCTGTTCCCTCGCCGGGACTCTCGGCCTCGGCAAGCTCATCGTCATGTATGACGACAACGGCATTTCCATCGACGGCGACGTCCACCAGTGGTTCGGCGACGACACGCCCGCCCGTTTTGAAGCGTGCGGCTGGCACGTCATTTCCGGAGTGGACGGTCACGATGCCGCCATGCTCGACGCGGCGCTGCTCCTCGCCCGCAAGGAAACCGAGCGTCCGACCCTGATTTGCTGCAAGACGACCATCGGTTACGGTTCCCCCAAGAAGGGCGGGACGGCATCAAGCCACGGCTCGCCGATGGGGGCGGATGAAAACGCCGCCGTGCGTGCCGCGCTCGGCTGGAAGGACGAACCGTTTGTCATGCCGCAGGACATCAAGGATGAGTGGGACGCCCGCGAGCGCGGCGCTGCGCTTGAAGGCGAGTGGAGGGCTCTGTTTGCCGCCTATGCGAAAGCCTATCCCGATCTCGCCGCCGAATTCGAACGCCGGATGAGCGGTACATTGCCTGCTGACTGGGAAAGCGTTTCTTCCGCCGCCATCGCCCGTTTTGACGTGGACAAGCCGAAGGTCGCCACCCGTATCGCCAACCGCGACGTCCTGAACGCCATCGCTCCGCATCTGCCGGAACTGTTCGGCGGTTCCGCCGACCTGACCGGTTCCGTGGGCACGTGGCACGAAAAGGCTTCCCGCATCGGCCGCAACGACTGGAACGGCAACTATCTGTCCTACGGTGTGCGTGAATTCGTCATGGGTACCGTCATGAACGGCCTTGCGCTGCATGGCGGGTTCATCCCCTACGGCGGCACGTTCCTTGTGTTCTCCGATTATGCCAGAAACGCCATCCGCCTGTCCGCGCTCATGAAGCAGCGCCTTGTCTGGGTATTGACGCACGATTCCATCGGCGTCGGAGAGGACGGCCCCACGCACCAGCCCGTCGAGCATGTGAGCAGCCTGCGCCTCATTCCCGATCTGCTCGTGTGGCGTCCCTGCGACGCGGTGGAAACCGCCGTGGCGTGGAAGGTGGCTCTTGAGTCCGCCCAGCCTTCCTGCATGGTGTTGACCCGTCAGGGCCTGACGCCGCAGATCCGCACGGAGGAACAGCTTGAAGCCGTGAAGCGCGGTGCGTATATCCTCAAGGATTGCGAAGGCACACCCGATGTAATCCTTATCGCCACGGGTTCCGAAGTGCAGCTCGCCGTTTCCGCCGCCGAAGCGCTGGCCGGGAAGGGCCGTAAGGCGCGCGTGGTTTCCATGCCCTGCGCCGAGCTTTTTGACGCGCAGCCTGCCGAATACAAGGAAAACGTGCTGCCCCGCGCCGTGCGTGCGCGCGTGGCGGTCGAAGCTGCCTCCGTGGACGGTTGGTGGAAGTACGTGGGGCTCGACGGCGCGGTGGTCGGCATGTCCGGCTTTGGCGAGTCCGCCCCCGGCGACGTGCTGTTCAAGCACTTCGGGTTCACCGTCGATCATGTCGTTGACGTTGCCGAAGGCTTGTTGAAGTAGAAAAACGAATCGGGGGAGGGAGCTTTTTGCAAAAAGCTCCCTCCTCCGTTTTTTCACCTCATTTCATCCAATAATCTCTGCGCGCAGCGGGCCGAGCCGCCGAGACGGGGTGCGAGCCAGTGCTGGAAGCGTTCCCGCACGGCGTCATGCGGTGTTGGAGTGGCGAGTTGCTGTTGCAGCAGTGCTGCGACGGCCTTGGCGTTTTCGCCGGTTTGGAGAAGGCCGAGGGCTTCGAGGGAGTCCTGTTTGGCTTCGCCGGAAGGTTCCAGCGCCCATGCGAAGTTGTCCAGATGAGGGCCGCAGCAGGGAATCCTGCCGAGTGCCAATGGTTCGAGGAAATTCTGGCCGCCGAGGGGTGCGAGGCTGCCGCCGACGAAAACGGCGTCCGCAAGCTGGTAAAGCTGGCCGAGTTCCCCGAACGTGTCCCATATGACGATGGACCCGGCGGGGATAGTTTCTGTTTGCTTCGAGCGCGTGACGGCCGGGAGTTTCGCACCGCTCAGGAGCGCCTGCCACGGTTTGACGCGGTGCATATGCCGGGGGGCGATGACGATGGTGGGGGCGTCGTGCGCGTGCAGTGTCTGGATGACGGAAAGGAGCGCGGGTTCTTCCTGTTCGCGGACGGAGGCCAGCAGGACTGTCTGCCGGGCGTGGAGTTCCGGAGGCAGGAGTTTGAGCAGGGGGTCGGAGACGGCGGGTATGGTTGTGGCGGTGGCCCGGTCGAACTTGATGTTGGGTACGGTTTCCACCGTATCCCCGCCGAAGAGCCGGGCAAAACGCTCGGCGTCCGTTTTTGAGATGGCGCAGACATGCTTGGGCGCGATGGATTCCCAAAAGCCGGGGATGACGGCCTCAAGCTTGAGGTAACCGCACAGGCTCTTGTCCGTCATGCGCCCGTTGAGGATCAGCATGGGGACATGACGTTTTTCGCAAGCCAGCATGAGGCCGGGCCAGAGTTCGGTTTCCAGCAGGCCAACTACACGAGGGCGGACCTGATCGAGCGCCTTCTCCATGAGTTTTGGCGCGTCCAGCGGGAAAAACGCCGAACGGACGGACAGCCACGGGTGCTTCTCATGAAGTTTTCCCGACATATCCTGCAAAATGTCGAGCCCTTGCCGTGTCCACGTGGTGGCGAGCACATACAGAGGTTCAGGAGTGCCCCGCTTTTCGCACAATACGGCAAGATGGGTGAGGAGTTTCCAGACGAGATAGGCTTCGCCGCCGGATGCCGCTTGAAGCCAGATGTCCACTTTTGTACGGGGGCTTGCGCCTTCGTCGCCCGTTTCCATGCCCAGCGCCGGGCCGGGCCATCCGTCAGGAACCAGACGCTGCGGGAAGCCTTCTTGAAGGCGCTTATGACGGCACAGGACTGGACGGGCTGCCAGCCATGCCAAACCGTATGCGCCGCTCAACAGGGCGCGGAGCACGCTGCGTTTCACTGTGAGGTATCCTTGGTTTGAAAGACGGCGAGGGAAGGGGAGCCCTTTTCTGGAAAGGTTCCTTCTTCCCTCGCAGAAGTCCTTTTCCGCCTTATCGTACCAGCGCGAGTTCGAGCAGGTGCTCGACGAGATCCGCGAAGGACATGCCTTTGACGGCGGCTTCACGGGGAACGAGGCTGGTGGAGGTCATGCCCGGCGTGGTGTTGACTTCAAGGATATACAGGGTGCCGTCATCCTGAAGGATGAAGTCGGCGCGGCTGTAGCCCTTGAGCCCGAGCGCGTGGTGGGCGCGGAGGGCGGCGTCCTGCACTTTGGCGGTTTCCTCGGGGGCAATGGGCGCGGGACAGATTTCCTGTGCGCCGTCGGGCGCGTACTTGTTGTGGTAATCGAAGTAGTTGCCCTTGGAAACGACGAGGATGGGCGCGAGCGCCTCTTCGCCGAGCACGCCGCAGGTCACTTCACGGCCGATGACGGCGGTTTCCACAATGGCTTCCTCTCCCATTGAGAACAGGGAGTTCAGGGCCGTGTAGAGTTCCTCTTCGTTGGTGACGCGGGAAAGGTGCAGGCTCGAGCCGCCGGTGTTCGACTTGACGAACATCGGGTATTGCAGATCGGGCTTCCAGTTCGGTCCGGGATGGCGGGGCAGGAACACGCCGTCGGGGATGTTTAGGCCCGCGTCGCGGAAGATCTGCCGTGCCGCCGCCTTGTGCAGGGCGAGGAAGGAACCGGCGGGACCGGCCCCCTGATACGGGCAGTTCAGCGTAACGCTCTGCGATCCTTGAGGGCGGCGGCGATCTGTTCGCCGCCCTTCAGGGAAACTTCACGCTCGGGAGACCAGCCGCCCGCCAACAACAGTACTTTCATGGAGAGGAAACTCCAGTTGCGCCGAAAGGACGCGCTCAATGGTTTTGGAATGTTCCCAGCCGCGATGGATGGCGGCGCGGGAGTGTTCGCTTTTTCCATAGCGGACAAGCAGATCTTCATAGCGCTCGTCGAGCGATACCATTTCGTCGTGGCGGGCCCGCTTGTCCGCATAAATGACGAAAAAAACCGGATGTACGAGATTTTCGGGCAACGGCCAGGGCCATTCGACATGGTGGTAGACGGCCTGGGCCACCTTGTGGTTGCCTGTGGAATCGACCACCCATGACGCGCCGATCTGGGCATGGCTGCCGCCGAACTGCACGGTATAGGACTTGGCGATGTCGTGCAGCAACCCCGCCGCGAGGGACAGGGCCACAAGCTCTGGGTGTCTGGTCGCGCCCGTTTCCACGGCCCTCCGGGCCAGCGCCTCGGCCATGCCGGCCACGCATTCGCTGTGCCGTTCGATATGGGAAAACATGGCGTAGCGCGTCCACAGGGCGCGGCAGGCCGCCTCGTCCGGGATCGGCGCGGTATCCGGGTGATCGAGGCTCCACAGGTTGGGAAGCTCGGGAAGGGCCGGATTTTCGTAGGGTCTGCCGCTCCGGAGGGGAGGCGTGACGAAATGGACTGCGTGTTCGCTTGCTGACTGGGACATGGAGGCTTCCTTACAAAGGCTTTGCACGGGACAGGCTTTCGTAAGCCTCCCACGTATCAACATCTGTTATTGCTGCCGTATCATTGGTAGGCATGAGGCGCAAGCCGAATGCGGCGAGAATGCCCCGAGCGCCCTTGTCGCCGCTCAGGAGGAGCGTTTCGCGGAATGCCCCGGCGGGCAGGATCACCGGGTTGCCCCGGACGCCGTCGCACGCCGGAGCCGCCGCGCATTCCGGTTTTTGCAGGTAAAACGTCGCCAGTTCCCGTACCAGTTCCGCCCCGACCAGCGGCTGATCCCCAAGGAGGACGACGACGCCCGCAGGAGGGCAGGCAAAGCGTGCAACAAGCCGCCGGATACCGGCCTTGAGGGATTCGGCCTGTCCGAGGTGAGCGTCGGGAGCGGGGACGATCTCCATGCGGGCATCGAAGCCGGAGACGGCCTCAAGCAATTCCGGGGAGGCGTCGGGCCGCACGGTGACGAGCACGGGGGCTAGCCCGGCGTCCAGCGCGGCGCGGACGGCCCGGCGGACAAGCGGTTCCCCGTCG